>Ga0068877_10000052_pt1 | contig 97366 bp, 87 predicted proteins | sample NOAtaG_FD_66437 | JGI IMG/M metagenome (GOLD analysis project Ga0068877, IMG submission 66437) | Freshwater lake microbial communities from Lake Erie, under a cyanobacterial bloom - NOAA_Erie_Diel6S_1000h metaG | ecosystem: Environmental > Aquatic > Freshwater > Lake | place: USA: Ohio, Lake...
GAAGGCCGGCGGCTTCTCGCCCTTGAGATAGCCGTTGCTCACGTAATTCCATACCAGGTCGCGCGGCCGCAGCGCCGAAAATGCGCCGGCGAGTTCGGCGCCGGGCAGGATTCCGCCGCGCGCGAGCGCGGCCTCCCGATACGCCACGGTCGCAGGATCGACGAACACCCCCAACGGGCCGGCGTCGGAGAAGTCCAGCAGCGTCGCCAGCAGGGTGAGGCTGGCTACCGGACGCTCTCCGCGCGCAGCCAATGCCGCCAGGGCGGTAGCCAGAATGGTGCCGCCGACGCAGAATCCGAGCGCGTTGACCGTGGCGCTCCGGCTGATGGCGCGCGCGGCGGCGAGCGTGTCGACCACGCCCATGCGCAGGTAGTCATCCCAGGTCAGGTCGGCCTCGGCCGCGCCGGGATTGCGCCAGGACACCATGAACACCGTGTGCCCGGCGGCAAGGCAGTGGCCCACGAACGAGTTATCCGGCTGCAGGTCGAGGATGTAGAACTTGTTGATGCAGGGCGGGACGATCAACAAGGGACGCGCGCCCACGGTGGGGGTGGTCGCCCGGTACTGGATCAGTTCGACCAGCCGGTTCCGCATGACCACCGCACCGGGCGTGATGGCGAGATTCCGGCCGACTTCGAAGGCGGTGTCGTCGGTGTTGCTGACACGCCCGCGCGCGAAGTCCGCGGACATCAGACGCAACCCGTCCGAGAGGCTGCCGCCGCCGGTTTCGACAGCGCGGCGGATCGCCTCCGGATTGGTGGCGAGAAAGTTGTCCGGATGCATCGCGGCCAGCCACTGCTCCGCGGCGAATTCGAGCTTGGCCCGCGTCGCGGCATCGGCGTTGACATCGGCGAGCCAGCGCCTCACACCGGCGCTGCCGGCGGCGTAGGCGGCCATGACCCATTGGTCCAGCGAATTTTCCACTTGCTCTCCGGATGTAGCCGACGCGCAGTGTGCCGCAGCAAGATTACATGAACCTGATGCAGCGATGCCTGGTCCGGCGATCTTTGCGGTACGCTACGCGACCGCGTATGTCCGCAATCACCCCATAGCAAACCTGATGCCACCCTTCCGCAGTCCATGGCCTGCGCCGGCGCGCCCCGGTGCCGGCATCGAGCAGGTCGAGACACCGGCGCTTGTCCTCGACCTCGATGCCTTCGAGCGCAATCTGGCGCGCATGGCGCGCTTCGCGAGCGAACGCGGCCTGCGCTTGCGCCCGCATGCCAAGATGCACAAGACCCCCGCCGTCGCGCTGGCGCAACTGAAACTCGGCGCTGTCGGCGTGTGCTGCCAGAAGGTCAGCGAAGCCGAAGCCATGGTCGATGGCGGGGTGCCGGACGTGCTGGTGAGCAACGAGGTCGTGGGCGACGCAAAACTGGCTCGCCTCGCTGCACTGGCGCGCCGCGCCCGCATCGGCTTTTGCGTCGACGACGCGACCAACGCGGCTGCCGCCGGCGCCGCCGCAAGCGCGGCCGGCGTCATCCTCGATGCCTATGTCGAGATCGATGTCGGCGCCGGCCGCTGCGGCGTGGCCCCCGGCCGCGCCGCGCTCGCGCTGGCGCGCGCAGTGGCGGCGCATCCGGGTTTGCGCCTGGCCGGCCTGCAGGCCTATCACGGTCGCGCCCAGCACATGCGCAGCCCGGCCGAGCGTGCCGCCGCGATCCGCGCCGCCAGCGACGCGGCGAGGCTCTCCCGCGACATGATGGAAGATGCCGGCATCCCTTGCCCGGTGGTGACCGGTGCGGGAACCGGCACCTTCGAACTGGAAGGCGACAGCGGCGTCTACAACGAGTTGCAGCCCGGGTCGTACGCCTTCATGGATGCGGACTATGCCCGCAATACCTGCGAGACGCCGTTCGAGTACAGCCTGTTCGTGCTCGCAGGCGTGATGAGCCTGGGGGGCGCCGCCGGCACGAGACCGGACCGCGTGGTGGTCGATGCCGGCCTGAAGGCCCATGCGGTCGATTCCGGCTTGCCGCTGGTGCACTCGACTGCCCGGGGCACGCCTGTGCCGGGGCTGACGTTCCGCGGCGCCTCGGACGAGCACGGCGTGATCGAGGTGGCCGCAGCCGCTGCCGCCCCGCGCCTGGGCGACAAGCTGCGCCTGGTACCCGGCCATATCGACCCCACGGTGAATCTGCATGACTGGATCGTCTGCACGCGCTCGGGCGCGGTTGTCGATGTATGGCCGGTGACCGCGCGCGGCGCGATGTGGTGAGGCGGCAGACGCATCCTGGCCAACCCGATCAACGTACAATGCGCGACCTTCGCATCCCCGCCCCGCCACCTTAAGGGCCGCCTTGTGACCGCATGCCGCGAACTCGATGTCCAGTGCCTCTCGCCCGCGGGACTGCATCGGGTCGCCTACACCGAATGGGGTGATCCGGGCAACGAGCGGGTGCTGGTGTGCGTGCACGGCCTGGCGCGGGTCGGGCGCGACTTCGAGGATCTCGCCCGCGTCCTGAGCCGGGACTATCGCGTGGTGTGCCCGGACATCGTCGGACGCGGGCGCAGCGCGCGGCTGACCGACCCGATGCACTACCAGATCCCGCAATACGTGGCCGACATGGTCACCCTGCTGGCGCGCCTGAACGCGCGCACGGTGCACTGGGTGGGCACCTCGATGGGCGGGGTGATCGGCATGGCGCTGGCGGCGCAGCCGGCCACGCCGGTCGCGCGCCTGGTGCTCAACGACGTGGGTCCCCTGCTGCGCGCCGAAGCGCTCAAGCGGATCGCCGACTACATCGGCCAGGCGCCGCGGTTTCCGGACTTCGCCACTGCCGCCGCCTATATCCGTGCGGTCAGCGCGCCTTTCGGCCTGGCCACCGAATCGCAATGGCTGCGCCTTGCGCAAAGCAGCGTCGTGCCTGATGGCGACGGCTACCGCCTGCACTATGATCCTGCGATCGCCGTGCCGCTCAAGGCGCAGCAAACCGGCACGGCCGACGTCGACCTTTGGCCCCTGTACGAGGCGATCCGCTGCCCGACCCTCGCGGTGCGCGGCGCGCTGTCCGACCTGCTCGATCGGGATACCCACCAGGAAATGGCGCGCCGCGGCCCGCGTGCGGCGCTTGCCGAGGTACCCGGCGTCGGTCATGCCCCCATGTTCATGGATGACGCGCAGATCGCGCTCGTCCGCGAATTTTTGTTGAACCCCTGAAACGAAAGAAAGGATACAAATGAAAGTCGAACGCTTCCATGTCGGTCCGCGCCTGTCGGAAATGGCCATCCATCACGGCACCGTGTATCTGGCCGGGCAAGTCGCCGAAGACCCCAGCCAGGACATGGCCGGACAGACGCAGCAGGTGCTGGCCTCGATCGATCGTCTGCTGGCCGAAGCGGGCACCGACAAGACGCGCATCCTGATGGCGCAGATCATCATCAGCGACATGCGCTACTTCGGCGACCTCAACAAGGTGTGGGAAGGCTGGGTGGTGGCCGGGCACACCCCGCCGCGCGCCACTATCGAGGGCAAGCTGGCCACGCCGAGGCACCTGGTGGAAATCATCGTCACGGCGGCGCAGAAATAGGCGCGCGCGTGGCCGCGGGGCGCCGACCTGCCCCGCGTGTGGCGCGCCGAACGGACTGCATGGATGGTGCGGTGCAGCGGAAATTTGGCAATATTTTGCAATTCCCGCTATAATTCTTGGTTTGTCGGAGGAAGAACATTCGCGAGCCTTGAGGTTTCCCGCGGAGGTTCGCGAATGTATTGCGTCCGCCAAGAAGCCCGTTTATCCAGGGAACCCCCGTTGTCCGGGGCCAACATCCAAATCAACTGTCACAAGGAAGTCAAAATGAAGAAGTCCCTCCTCCTCGCAGCCGTGTTGGCTGCCACCCTGGCCGCTTGCGGTCAGGAAGCGCCGAAGCCCGCCGAAGCACCCAAGCCCGCCGAAGCACCTAAGGCTCCGGAACCCCCCAAGGCGGAGGCGCCCGCGCCTGCTGCCGCTCCGGCCGCCGAAGCTCCCAAGGCAGACGAGAAGAAGGACGCCGCCGCTCCCGCTGCAGCGCCTTCGCCTGACGCCGCCAAGCCCGCTGAAGCCCCCAAGGCTGAAGAGAAGAAGGACGCGAAGAAGTAATTTTTCCCGTCACGGAAAAACCGGGCCGCGCGCCCGGTTTTTTTTCGCCGGCGGCCTGCGGTAAGGCGCCTTGGCCGGTCGGCACGCGCGCACCGGCCCAAACGAGCGGCCGGCCACCGCGCTCCCCGGTCAGTCGATGCCTCTCCAGTCGAAGCCCAGTTCCTGGTCCGCAATGCCTACCCAGTCCTCGGCGCAGCCGAGCGCGCCGGCCAGCGCGGCGCGCGCCAGCGCGGGCGTGTTGTTCTGTCCGCTCAGGTGAGCCGCCACGACATGCTGCAACCCGCCGTGCATGACACGGGAGAGCAATGCGGCGGATGCCTGGTTGGCGAGATGCCCGTACTTCCCGCCCACCCGCGCCTTGAGCGAGGGCGGGTACGCGCCGCCCATCAGCATGGCGCTGTCATGATTGCATTCGAGCACGAGGGCATCGCAGGCCGACAGCATGGATTCCACATGGGGCGTGGAACTGCCCAGGTCGGTCAGGACGCCGAGCCGTCGCGCACCGTCGGAGAACACGTACTGTGCGGGCTCGCGCGCGTCGTGCGGCACCGGAAACGGGTGCAGTTCCATGTCGCCGATGCGAAACGGCGCGTGGGCGTCGATCAGGTTGATCTCGATATCGAGCGCCGCCTTGATCATGCCCGCCCCGCCGATGCGCGACGCGACGAATGTGCCGTAGGTCATCCATACGGGGATATCGTGCTTGCGCGCCAACCGCTCGACGCCGCCGACATGGTCGCCGTGTTCATGGGTGACCACGATCGCTGCAAGACTGCCAGCCTCAAGGCCGAGGCGCGCAAGACGCCGCTCGCAATCGCGCAGGGCGAATCCGCAATCGAGCAGGACGCGGGTCGTCGAGCCGCCCTCGGACACCTCGACCACCAATGCGTTCCCCTCGCTGCCGGAACCCAGCGAGGCGAAGCGCATGCAGGTCAAGCGCCGTGCGCCGGGACGCCTGGCCGCCGCATCACTTGAGCTGCTCGTGCAGCAGGCCGAGGATGCGCTGGCCGGTCTGCGAGTCTTCCGGGGCGCCCGCCTTGGAGAGAATGGCCACGCGGGTGGTCGCGCTGCCATCGGTCACCTTGATCTGGTACTGCTCGGCGGGTACGGTCTTGTCCTGCGAGAACCAGTTGCCCATGCGCGCGAACAAGCCCTTGTCGTCCTTCTTCCTGGTCACATCCGTGTCGGCATAGCGCACGAAGTAAAGCCCGTTGGCGCGATCCCGATCCTCGACGGTAAAGCCGACCCGGTCGAGCGCAAGGCCGACCCGGCGCCAAGCACGATCGAAGGACTCCTCCAGTTCCACGATCGAGGCGCCGCCAGCCCGAACGATGCGCGCACGCTCAGCGGGTCGCGCGCCGGCCTCGATACTCTGTCTGGCCCGCGGTTCATCGGTGCCCAGGCGTACCATCAGGCGTCGCAGGAAATCGGCTTCCAGGTCGGGGTCGGCGGGGCGTGGCTGCCAGATGGTTTGGTCGCGGCCTTCGGTACGATAGATCTCGATCATGCCGCGATGGCTGACGTATATCTCGGTTTCGCCGGCGGCATTGCGTTCCAAACGCGTGCGAAAACGGTCGCGCTCGGGCGTCGAGTAGAGGCTGTCGAACACGCGCCCCACGGTGCTGCGCAGGAAATCTTGCCCGATCTTCGCACGATTCTCGGCCCAGTCGGTTTCCATGATGCCGGACTCGGGGCGCTCGATGTCGATGGTGAAGCCGAGTTCCTGCCAGAACTCCTTGATGTTCGGCCAGATCTGGTCGGGCGCGGCCTTGATCACCATCCAGCGCTGATTGCCGGCGCGCTCGATGCGTGCATTCGGCACCTCCGGCAGCACCCGGGCGTTGGCCGGGCGCGCGCTAGCGCCCTTCTGCGCAAGTTCGCTGGCGGTAACGGCCGCGCGGCGGTTGTCATCGCCGGGCACCGCGAAGCGTGTGTCGCGCGTCGGCGCGGTCAGGTCGGGCGGAACCTCGAGGCTGGGCGCCTCGATCCGCCCCTGGCTCTTGTAGTCGACCTTGTCACCCTTGAGCAGGTTGCCGGTCCAGCTGCAGCCGCCGATCAGCAGCGCGGCAGCCACGGGCGCGAGATGGCGCAGGCTCTTCATGGCGCGCGGCATACGCTTAGAGCGCACCGGCTTCACGCAGCGCCGATTCAACGGCGGCGTGGTGCGTTTCGGACAGGCCGGTCAGGGGCAGCCTGAGGTGATGCCCGCAGCGCCCCATGCGCGCCAGCCCCCACTTGACCGGAATCGGGTTGGCCTCGAGGAACAGGCGCTGGTGCAGCGGCAGCAGGCGGTCGTTCACCTCGCGCGCGGTGGCGAGGTCGCCCTTGCGCGCAGCCGCGATCATCTGGTGCATGAGCCTGGGCGCCACGTTGGCGGTGACCGAAATCGTGCCATCGCCTCCCAGCAGTGTGAAGGCCAGCGCGGTCCCGTCGCAACCGGACAGCATGGCGAAATCGGTCCGGCCGGCGCGCTTCAAGGCGCGCATCAGCACCGTGGCACGCTCGATGTCGTCGGTGGCATCCTTCAATCCCACGATACCGGGCACCTGCGCCAGGCGCAGCACGGTGTCGTTGCTCATGTCGGCCACGGTGCGGCCCGGCACGTTGTAGAGGATCATCGGCAGGTCGCATGCCTCGGCTTGTGTCCTGAAATGGCGGTACAGGCCCTCCTGGGTCGGCTTGTTGTAGTACGGCACCACCGACAGGCAGGCGTCGGCGCCGACCGACTTGGCGAATTTCATCAGGTCGACCGCCTCCGCGGTCGAGTTGGCGCCGGTTCCGGCGATCACCGGCACACGACGCGCCGCCTGCTCGACCGCGGTCCTGATGAGCAGGCGATGCTCGTCATGGTTGACCGTCGGCGACTCGCCGGTCGTCCCGACGATCACGATGCCGTCGGTCCCCTCGGCCACGTGCCAGTCAACCAGCCGCCTGAGCCCGGCGATGTCGAGCGAGCCGTCGTCGCTCATGGGAGTGACTATCGCCACGATACTGCCGGAAAACCTGGTCATGTGTAGCCTCGTGCGGAATTCGATACGCCAACCCACAATTCTACCCCAGCCCCCGGGGGCATCCGGCCGGCGGAAATCCCAATTGCGTTTCAAAATGCTAACCGGGCGGCCCGCCCGTTGCCGCACAGGCGCGCCCGGTGCCTTCGCGAAACACGCCCCTAGGAACGCGCGAGCGAAGACGTGAGCGGCGCAGGCGGCGCGCCGGGCAATGCGCGGCGCGCGCAAATGCGTTCGACCGCCGCCTGCCGCGGCAGTTCCACATGACCGCTTTCGAAGGCGACAACCTCCAGACCGGCCGCGCGCGCCACCTCCAGAAGTTCCCCGGGCTGCAACAGGAACGCGGGATTCGACGGGCGGCCGAATTTTTCATTGCCGCTGCGAAAGGTCTCGTAGATCAGCACGCCGCCGGGCGACAGCGCTCCCGCGAGCACATCCAGCAGCGGCCGCCAGAGGTAATTTGTCACGATCACGCCGTCGAACAGCCTGCCGCCGTACGGCCAGCGGCCGCCCTCGACCTCGATATCGGCCGCGGTCACGTTCACCCCGGCGATGCTTCGCAGCGCCGCAAGCGCCGCCGGGTCGCGGTCGAGCGCCTCGACCCGCATGCCGGCCGCCGCGAGCAGGCGCGCATGCCTGCCGTGGCCGGCTGCCAGGTCGAGCACCATGCCGCCGGGGGCGAGGAGCGGCAGGAAACGCCGCACCCAGTCCGACGCCGCCGCGTCGCCCGAATGCGCCGCGCTGGGACTCGCTGGGGACGCAGTCATGTCCGCCCAGCCTCAGAATGAAGAACCCGGCTGGCGCAGGAACTCGATTTCGTCGGGCGTGCTGCGGCGGCCAAGGATCGCGTTCCGATGCGGGAACCGGCCGAACCGTGCAACGATGACGCGATGCTTTTCGGCCCACTCTGGCATGTCGGCCAACTGCGCGTCTTCGACCACCCGCTGCATCAGCGCAACGCAAAGATCCTGATCGGCCAGACGTTCGCTGTGCTCGAACGGCAGGTAGACGAACATGCGCTGTAGCGGCGGCAGGCGCATGTCCCAGCCGCGCTCGACCATCATGCGCGCGCACGCCAGCGCGAGCCCGTCGGCCGCGTAGGCCCGCGGCGAATCGCGGAACATGTTGCGGGAGAACTGGTCGAGCACGATGATGCGCGCCAAGAGCAGCGCCGGCTCGTCCTCCCAGCCTGCGGACTCGCCGCCCTCCAGCCGCGCGTGCAGGAGCGAAAAACGCTGCCCGATGCGTTGGTCGAAGTCGGGATCCTTGCGAAACCACTCGCTTCGCATGCGGCCATGCTCGGCCGCGGGCGGCTCCGCGAACCAGAAATCGAGCACCTCGCGCGCTTCCTGCCTGACGTCCATCACACCTTACCGAGCCTGTTGAGGGTGGGGTATCCTAACCGATCCGAAACAGCGCTGCGCCAATGCCGAACCCGTCCATGACCTCTCCTCTTTTCGACCTGTCGGACAAAATCGCCGTCATCACCGGCTCCACCAAAGGCATAGGCAAGGCCATCGCCCGCCACATGGCCCTGGCGGGGGCGAAAGTCGTGATCTCCAGTCGCAAGGCCGAAGCCTGCGCCGAGGTCAAGGCCGAATTCGATGCCGAGGGCCTGACCGCGATCGCCGTGCCCTGCAACGTGGCCCGCAAGGACGCGCTCGAGAATCTCGTCGCCACCACCATGCAGACCTACGGGCGGATCGACGTCCTGGTGTGCAACGCCGCCACCAATCCGGTTTACGGCCCGACCGCATCGGCCTCCGACGAGGCGTTCGACAAGATCATGGGCACCAACATCCGCAGCGTCTGGCAACTTTGCAACATGGTCATCCCGCAGATGGCGGCGCGCCGGGACGGTGCGGTCATCATCGTATCGTCCATCGCGGCCTTGCGCGGGAACGACGTGATCGGCCTGTACGGCGTGTCGAAGGCGGCAGACGCCGGCCTGGCGCGCAATCTGGCTGTCGAATGGGGCCCCAGCAACATCCGCGTCAATGCCATCCTGCCGGGACTGGTGCGCACCGATTTTGCGCGTGCCCTTTGGGAAGACGACGCCAATCGCGCCAGGCGCGAATCGGCAACCCCGCTGCGCCGTCTCGGCGAACCCGACGACATCGCGGGCATCGCCGTCATGCTCGCCTCGCAGGCGGGCGCCTTCATCACCGGCCAGACCATCGTCGCCGACGGCGGTGTCACCATCGCCTGACCGGGGGCCGTCCGCCGATGTCGGCAACTGCCGTGCTTGCTGCGCTCGCGCTTATCGCCATGGCGCTTGCCGCCGGGCTGGGCGCGGCGTTGCTGCGTAGCCGCACGCGCCTGGCCGAGTTGCGGGCGCGGCAGCGCGTCGGCCCGATGCCGGGGTCGCCTGCCGGGCAATCCTGGCCCGCGGCGGGCGACATACCGGACGGCTGGTCACAGGTGTTCGGGCAGATGATCCGCTCGGCCAGCGACGTGTTCTGGGAGACCGACGCCGAACACCGCTACAAGCGCATCCTCTACCGCGACGGCGAGAACCGCGGGTTCGACTTCGACCACCTGCTCGGTCATGCGCCATGGGACTACCCCACTGTAGGCGTCACCCCGGAGGACTGGGCGAGGCTGCGCGACGACATGGACCACAGGCGCACCTTCCACGAATTTGTCGTCGGACGCGTCGACCGTGCCGGTGTGCTGCGCTTCTCTTGCAGCGGCGGGGTGGCGGTATTCGCCGACGGCGGCGAATTCATCGGCTACCGCGGCGCAAGCCGCGACTACACCGCAATCCGCCAGACCCAGATGCAGTTGGAGATCCGCGATGCCGTCACGCGCATCCTGGCAGGCGCGGCCCGGCTTTCCGAGGCCCTGCCCGCGCTCCTCGAGGCGGTCTGCCGGCCCATGGGCTGGCGCTACGGCGCGCGCTGGGTGCGCGACACCAGCGACGATACGCTGTTGTGCGGCGAGACCTGGCATGAGGAAGCGGCCCAATCCTTCGCGCAGGCCTCGCGGGCGGCGCGGTTTCCTGTCACGGCGCACGACCTGATCAGCCGGGCCTGGCGCGGCCAGGCGCTCGCCAGCAGCCATGATGTCGCGCACGACCCCGACTACAACCGTCGCGAGCAGGCGCTGGCTTGCGGGCTGCGTGCCGCGTTCGCCGTCCCGGTGGTGGTGCAAGGCGAGGTGGTGTGCGTGCTGGAGTTTCTCGGCCCGCATGCCCAGCAGGTCGACCCGATGATCGCCGCCCTCGCCGACTCGCTGTGCAGCCAGCTGGCGCTGTTCTGGCTGCGGCGCGAGGCGGAGGCACGGCTCACCTATGCCGCCACCCATGACGCGCTCACGGGCCTGCGTAACCGTCTGTCCTTCAACGCGGAGCTGGACCGCGCCATCCAGCGCAGCAAACGCAACAACGGGCGTCTGGCACTGATGTTCATCGACCTCGACGGCTTCAAGAAGGTCAACGACCTGCTCGGCCACCACACCGGCGATGCGGTGCTGATCGAAATCGCCCGGCGCCTGAAGAACAGCCTGCGCGCCTCCGACACCCTGGCCCGCGTGGGCGGCGACGAGTTCGTCGTGCTGCTCGAACAGACCGGCACCGATGGCGAGATCGCGGAAGTGGCGCAAAAGCTGGTTGCCGCGATCAGCGCACCGTTCGTCGGCCTCGAACTGACGGAACAAACGCCCGTGTCCGCGTCGTTCGGCATCGCGGTCTATCCGGTCGACGCGCCGGACAGGCAGACGCTGCTCGCCCGGGCCGACAGCGCCATGTACCGGGCCAAGCAATCGCGCGCCAGCCGCGTGCTGTTCTACCGCCCGCCGGCGGCCGAGGTGCCGGTATATGACCGCAGTCTGAGTACCGTCGCAAGCCCCGGGTCTCCCGCCGCGGACATGGGGGTGCCAACGCCCCAGCCCGAAGCCCGCGCCGACCGCTAGCGGTCGATCACCGCCGTGCCGACCAATGCATCTCGGGAGATGCCCCGCTCCAGTTGCGCCGCGGACTCTCCGGCGCTGGCCGGCGGGCGCATGGGCAGCACCATGTAACGCATGTCGGCCGTCGAATCATGCACGCGGATGGTCACGTCCGCCGGAAGCGCCGTGCCGAAGTCGGCCAGCACGGCGCGCGGTTCGCGCACCACCCGCGAACGGTATTCGCGACTCTTGTACCAGTCCGGAGGCAGCCCCAGCAGCATGCGCGGATAGCAGGAACAGAGAGTGCAGACGACCACGTTGTGCACCGCCGGCGTGTTCTCGACGACCACCAGCTTGAGCGGCCCGACCTGCATGCCGAGTTCCTCGACCGCGGCGGTGCCGTTGGCGAGCAGGCGCGCGCGATACGCGCCGTCCTGCCAGGCGTGTGCCACCACCCTGGCGCCGCGCGAGTAGTTGCGGCCGTCCATCGCCTCGACGGTGCGCCGCACGTCCTGCGCGGAAAAAATGCCTTTTTCTATCAGCAAGGACCGGACGGCGATTTCCATGGTCCGGTAGTAGGAAACCGAATCCTCGTCATCGCGTCCGTGCCTGTGGTCATGCGGCTCGCTCATGGCCGGTCCTCCGGTGCGGTTTCCAGCCAGTGCTGGTAGATCTCTATTTCCACGACATCGGCCGCATTCTCTCGATAGTCCGGCCATAACTCGCGCGCCTGGAAGCGCACCCGGTAGAGCGGTTGCGCCGGCAGTCCCGGCCGGCCGTAGGCCAGTTCCTCGGGGTTGGCGAACGCGCCGCACAGACGCTCGACAACACCGCTCCTGCCCCGGCAATACCAGGGGGTGCGGACATGCCCGGGCGGAATCGCGGCCCGCACCCGCACACGATCACCCGGTGAAAAATGTGCCGGCAGGAAGGCCGCCCCCTCCGGATCGGTCCCATACATGCCCGGCATGCCGGCGGATCCGCTCATTGGTTCACCGCCGCATCCGGCCCGCCCGCGGCGCGCACTTCCTCCATGCGGCGGCCGAGTTCGTCGATATTGATCACCCCGCGCTGGATCAGGGTCTGTCCGATGGCATGCATCCAGCGCTCGTAATAGGTCATGCGGTCGTAGGCATCGGCGCCCAGCGCCTCGATGTTGCGGCGCAATTCGTCGACGGTCAACAGCTGTCTTTGCTTCGACGACAGCAGCATCATGAGAGCGTCGACGCGCTTCTCCCACGGCTCGTATTCGTGTTCGCGCGGGGTCAGGCGCCCTGCGGCCAAGCCGCCCATGTCATGGTTGGATCTCATCGTCATGCAGGTCCTGTCGGGAGGGAACCTCATCTTAGCGCGAAGCCGGACCGCGGTGAGCGACGCCGGCATGCGGCGCGGGCGGCATGCGCACGCTTGCGGCCATGGCCCACCCGAGGCCAACGGCTACCGGCTGCTTCACGCCCTGCGCCCCGTCCCGGTCATGCGGTGCTGGCGAGGAACACCACCACCAGCGCGGAAGCGAGCGCCGTCCCCAATCCTGCGACAGCGGCCAGACCGAGCGCCCGCAGCATGTCCAGCATCAGGTTCGCAGGTTTGGTCGAGCTGGAAAGACGGTGCATGGCGGGCGGCTCCAAGTTTGTGATGGAGCCTCCATTTCACCCGCCGATACTGGCCGGCGGCGCGGCGCCAAGAGGCGCCGCACTGAACAATAGTGGCAGCAATCTGACCGACCCGACCTGCAAGGCGCACGGGGCGGACGCATCTGATATCTTGCCCGCGCATCGCAACCCGGTTCAGGAGGTGCCACAATGGCCAAACGTATCGCCCTGGTGGAGGATGACGCCGCCATTCGCGCCAACTATGCCGAGGCCATCAAGCGCCACGGCTACGAGGTGGCCACCTATGCCACCCGTCCGGAAGCCTCGGCGGCATTCAAGCTGCGCCTGCCCGAACTGGCCATCATCGACATCGGCCTCGGCCAGGAACCCGACGGCGGCTTCACGCTGTGCCGCGAATTGCGCGCCGCCTCCGCCACGGTGCCCATCCTGTTCCTGACCGCGCGCGATTCCGACTTCGACGTCGTCTCGGGGCTGCGGCTGGGCGCCGATGACTATCTCACCAAGGACATTTCGCTGCCGCATCTGCTGGCCCGCATCGCCGCCCTGTTTCGCCGCGCGGACCTGGCAAAGGAACCGCAGGCCGCCGACGAATTGATCGAACGCGGACCGCTCACGCTGGACATGAAGCGTTTCCTGGCGCTCTGGCACGGCCAGGAAGTCGACCTCACCCTCACCGAATTCTGGATGGTGCATGCCCTCGCCAAGTTTCCCGGCCACGTCAAGAACCGCGACCAGTTGATGGGCGACGCCAAGATCGTGGTCGATGACGGCACCATCACCTCGCACATCAAGCGCATTCGCCGCAAGTTTGCCGCGCTCGACCCGGGGTTCGAAGCCATCGATACGGTCTATGGCATGGGTTATCGCTGGCGCGCCTAGCCGGAGGCCGCACCCATGCCCCGCCTGCGCATCGGCCTGACGGCCAAGCTGCTGCTGGTGACCGTGTCGCTGGCCGCCATTCCGCTGGTCGGCGTGGGCTACGTGCGCGAGATGGAAGGTCTGCTGCGCGAACAGCAGGAGCAGAACCTGCTGGCCGCGGCCCGCGCGGTGGCCACCGCGCTCAACGACCGCCCCGGCATGAAACGGCTGTTGCCGCGCACGCCTGCGCCGGGCGCGCCGCCGGCGACCATGACCCCGCCCACGGCGCCGGGCACGCCGGCAAGCGGCGACATCCCGGCTGCGGTCGCGGCGGCCCACTCGGGCGCCGGCGAGCCTTCGTCAGCACCGCAGGCACCGTCCGGTCCAGGCGCAGTTTCAGGGCCGCCCGGGCCTTCCATGCCGGACGCAGCACCGCGCGTGATCGCCGCCGAAGAACCGGCGGCCCCGCTCGAGACAGGCGAGGAAATCGACGCCATCATCGCGTCGCTCAACCGCGCCAAGAGCCGCATCTGGGTGGTCGACCGCAAGCGCCAGTTGCTGGGGTTGGCGGGCAGCCTGCGCGGAGCCCCTGCCGCAGCCGCGCCCGCGGACGCATCCCCCTCCGCCTGGGAAAAGCTGGAGGTCGCGCTGCTGCGCCCGGTCTACCAGCGCCTGCTGGCGCGCCCGAACGAGGACTTCGATGACAGCCTGCCGGAAACCGCCATCACCAGCGGGCCGGAAGTGGAACGGGCTCTGACCGGCATCGCCGGCGCGCGCTGGCGCAACACCCCGGATGACCGCGCCGTGATCATCTCTGCGGCCCATCCGGTCTTCGCCGGGGACACCGTGGTGGCGGCCGTGGTGGTGGAGGAAACCACCAACGCCATCCAGAGCTTCACCGCGCGCGCCCTCGAAAAACTGATTTCCGCGACCCTGGCGGTGTTCCTGCTCGTCGCGGCCATCATGCTGCTGTTCGCGAGCCGCCTCGCCAGCCGGGTGCGGCGCCTGCGCGATGAGGCGGAATCGGCAATCGACGCGCATGGCCGGGTGCGGGAACTCACCACCGCTAGCCGGTCGGGCGACGAAATCGGCGACCTCTCGCGCAGCTTTTCGCAGCTCCTAGAGCGCCTGGCGCAATACCACGACTATCTGGAGAACATGGGCGCGCGCCTGACCCACGAGTTCCGCACCCCGGTAGCAGTGGTCCGTTCATCGCTGGACAACCTGGCCATGCAGGACCTGCCGGAGGATGCCCGCCAGTACATGCGCCGTGCCGAAGAGGGACTGGCGCGCCTGAACAGGCTGATCACCCGCCTGAGCGAAGCCCGGCGCCTCGAACATGCCCTGCGCGAGGGCGAGCGGGTGGTCTACGACGCCCGCGAAGTGGTGGCCGGCTGCGTTGAAGGATACCGCGCGGCCTACCCGCACATGGCGTTCGAAACGCGCATCATGGCCACGCCCGCCCGGGTGGACGGCTCACCGGACCTGCTGGCGCAGGCGCTCGACAAGCTCGCTGCCAACGCGGCGGGTTTCGGCCGCCTGCACACGCCGATCGTCGTCAGCGTGCGGGCCGACGAAGATGGCATCGCCATCGAGGTGGAAAACACCGGGCCGCCGCTGCCCGATGCGGCCGACGATCCGCAGCGCGCGCGCCTGTTCGATTCCATGATCTCTCTGCGCGACGGCGCGGCAGACGGGGAACCCCACCTCGGCCTGGGGCTGTACGTGGTGCGCCTGGTGGCGGAGTTTCACCATGGACGCGCGGCGGCGCGCAACCGCGCCGATGGCAGTGGCGTCGTGGTCGGCATGCACATGCCTGCGGCCCGCTGAACCGGCAGCCGCAGGCCGCGGTGAGGTCGCCGGCGAGACGCCTACCGGTCGCCGGCCATCGCGGCATCGAACTTCATGCCCGCCTTCTGGAAAGCCTCGAGCGCCTGCGGCTTGATCGACGCGATGCGCTCGGCCACCACGGGCGCGAAGGCGATGTCGTGCATATCGTGTACCCCGCCGGTGATGAGCACCTGCAGGAGCCCCTCCTCCTCCCCCACATTGCGGAAAGCGCGGGCGACTTCCGGCGGCACGGAGATGGTGTCGAATTGCTCGAGCACCAGCGCGTTCTCGCCCTGGTCATTCCAGCTGATCTCGAAGCGGCCCTTGAGCACGGTGAATGTCTCGAAGGTCTTGCGGTGCGCATGCAGCGACGGGCCCTGACCCGGCGGACAGCTTGCGATCACCATGGTCATGCCGCCGGCGCCGATGATCGGCGCGCCCGCATTGATCGGCGTCGCCGCGCCGCCTTCGAGACCGATCACCGAGAAAATCTTGCGGGCGTAGATCTCGTCGGCGGCCGCTTGCGGGATATCGGGATCGGTCTGGGCCGGCAGCGGCTTGAGCTGCGCGAAACGCGCTACCCGCTTGGCCATCTGTTCGGCGGAGATATGGATGGTTTTCATGCATTTGCCCTCGGTGAGACGGCGCGACCGGCCGTCGGCCGGTTGCCGTCAAGTTTTGATTGCGGAAGGTCGGATGGGTCCATGGCCTCGTTGCGCCCTGCGGCTTGCGCCCCCGGTTACTGCGCCAGAAGCGGCCGCCGCTTCCACACTTGCGTGGCCTGCTCGAAGGCGTAGGCCAGCTGCAGGACCGCGAAGTCGGCGTTGCGGCGGCCGACGATCTGGATGCCCACCGGCAAGCCGTCGTCGGTGAAACCGGCCGGTACCGAGATCGCCGGGTGGCCGGTGATGGTGATGTAGTAACAGCTCTTCATCCAGTCGAGGTAGGTGGGCAGCTTCTCGCCGTTGATTTCGGTCACGTACTCCTGATCCACCGGAAACGGCGGCACCTGGTTGACCACCGTGACCAGATACTCATAGGTCTCGAAGTACCTGGCCACGCGCTCGAAGATTCTCGCACGCTCGATGTCGGCGCGGGCGATGTCGGACGCCGTCAGCTTGCGGCCGGCCTCGATGTTCCAGATCACGGTCTCCTTCAGCTGGTCGCGATGATTGTCCAGGTAGACGCCGTTGTTGAGTTCGAACAGGTGGCCGCGCAGGGTCAGGAACACTTCATGCGCGCCCGAGAAGTCCGGCACCGCGTCTTCGAGAACGCACCCCAGCGACTCGAACACCTTGTCCTGCGCCGCAACCACCTTCTCGACCCGCTTGTCCACCGGAATCTGCCCGCCGAAACCCGGCGCGAATCCGATGCGCACGCCCTTGAAATCGCGCTTGAGGCTGCCGGCGAACGCGGCGCCCGGCTCCATCAGGGAGATCGGCACCCGATCGTCCGGCCCGGCCTGCACGGAAAGCAGCAAGGCGGTGTCTTCCACGGTGCGCGCCATCGGCCCTTCCACCGACAGTGTGCCCCACAGATGCTTGGTCGGGTAGGCGGGCACACGCCCCGGGGAGGGGCGCAGCCCCACGACGTTGCAGAAGTTGCCCGGGTTGCGAAGGGAGGCACCCAGGTCGCTGCCATCGGCCAGCGGCACCATGCCGGTAGCCAGCACCACGCCCGCGCCGCCGGAAGATCCGCCGCAGGTCTTGGACAGATCGTAGGGATTCCTGGTCGCGCCGAACACCTTGTTGAAGGTTTGAGAGCCGGCGCCGAACTCGGGTGTGTTGGTCTTGCCGACGCAGATGGCTCCGGCATTCCACGCGCGCTCGACCACCAGCATGCTGCGGTCCGGCACCTGATCCTTGAAGATGGTCGAGCCCAGCGTGGTGCGAATCCCCTTGGTGAGGAACAGGTCCTTGTGCGCGATCGGCAGGCCATGCAAGGCGCCAAGCCGCTCGCCGCGCGCCTGCCTGGCATCCGCGGCCTTCGCCGCGGTCATGGCCGCGTCCGCGGTCAGCGTGACGATGGCGTTGACCTTGGGATTGACCTTCTCGATCTGCTTCAGGTGCGCCTGCATCACCTCGGTGGCGGAGACCCGCTTGGCACGGATCATCGCCGCCAGTTCGTTGGCGGTGGCGAAATGCAATTCGTTGCTCATCGGTTTCCTTGTTCTTGCGTTCTCATTTCCTGGTGCGCTTCCGGCATTGTCGCGAAATCCGCATGGGAGCGCGCGGGCCGCGGCAAGCCCGGTCAGGCCTTGACCGCGAAACGCGCCAGCCGGGCCAGGTTGGGTTCCACGCCCAACCCCGCCACGCGCGGCAATTCGACCATGCCCGCATCGATGGCAAAGTCACAGACTTCCTCGCGCAGAGGGTTCGGATTGGCATCGACTTCGACGAAACCGCCCTCACCCATCGCCGCGCGCAAATGCATGGAGCCGGCCAGGCCGACGCCGCCCCCGAGCCAATGCGGGCAAAACACCTGGCCGCGCGCCTGCGCGTACCTGGCGACCGCGCGGCAACCGCCGATGCCGCCCCATTTGCCGATGTCGGGTTGCACGTAGCGCAGATAGCCCTCGTCGATTGCCTGGCGAAAGGCCGCCTCGCCGCGCACGTTTTCGCCGGCGGCCAGCGCCACCCCGGTATCGCGTGCCAGGGCGCGCCACTCGGCGGCGTCCTCGTCGGCGGCGATGGGCTCTTCCACCCACAGCGGACGCAGGTCCTTGAGCGCGTAAATGCGCGCGGCCGCATCGTCCGCAGGCCAGGCCTGATTGGCATCGATCATGATGTCGCCGGCGGTCCCCGCGGCATCGCGCATCGCCTCGAGGTTGGCTCGGTCCTGCGCCGCAGCGAAACCCACCTTGAGCTTGAAGGCGCGATAGCCCTCCGCGCGTTTCCTCTCGACCAGCGCCGCCACGCCCTGCGGCCCGATGCCGGACGCATAGACCCGCACCTTGGCCGCGCCATGGCCGGCATCGTCAAGAAACCGCCAGAGCGGCTGCCCGACACGGCGCGCCGCCATATCCCACATGGCCTGTTCCAGGCCGCCGATGATCTGCGCGAATGAACCCGGCTCGCCGCACTGGAGGGCCATGCGCCGGGTACGCTCTTCCAGGAAGTGCCGCAGGTCGGCGGGGCTGGCATATTCGCCGTTTTCGAGCAGCGGCACGAAAATGCTGGTCATCAAGCGCACCCGATGTTCGAGGCCGACCTGGGGAAAGTTGCAAAAGACCTCGCCCCAGCCCCAAGCCCCGTCGGATGCGCTCATGCGCACGAACAGTGCCGGCCGGTTGCTCATGCTGCCGAAGGCATTGGCCACGGGTTCGGTGACGGGCGCGCGGTACGCAAAGGGCTCGATACGGGCGATTTTCATGACTTGATGCGGGCGGGCGGGCATGGCCAAACGCGATACCACCGAAGACTAAACCAAAATGGAAATTCCGCCATGCGTCAGCCCGCAGCGCGCCTGACCCTCGCAATCTTGCTCGCCTGCTACAGCGCATTCCCGGCGCAGGCGCAGACCTGGCCCGCGCGACCGGTGCGCCTGGTGGTGCCTTTCCCTCCAGGCGACGCGGTGGATGCCTATGCCCGCATCATGCAGTCCCGCCTGGCGGAGCATATCGGGCAACCCGTCGTCATCGAGAACCTCGGCGGCGCCGGCGGCATGATCGGCGCCGAATTCGTATCGAAGGCGCCTGCCGACGGCCATACCCTGCTGGTGGGCAACATCGCCGCCCTGGCGATGAACGTAGGCGTTTACCCCAGCATGCCGTATGATCCGCCGCGCGACTTCACGCCCGTCATGCGTACCGTCGACGTCAACTACGCGCTCGTGATACACCCGTCGGTGCCGGCCAGGAGCGTGGCCGAACTCATGGCTTACGCCGGGGCCAACCCGGGCCGGCTTTCCTACGGGTCCGCCGGTTCGGGGAGCGCGCCGCATCCGGCGATGGAATTGCTGAAGCAGCGCGCCGGTATCGATGCGGTGCATGTGCCCTACAAGGGCGGCGGGCCGATGGTTGCCGACCTGCTGGCCGGCCAGATCCAGATGGCCATCGGCGATCAGGCCAACCTGATGCCCCAGGTCAAGGCAGGCAAACTGCGCGCGCTGGCCGCCAGCAGCGCAAAGCGCTCTGCAACCTATCCGGAGCTGCCCACGATCGCCGAATCCGGTTTTCCGGGATTCAAGGCGGGCGCGTGGCAGGCGGTCGTCGGCCCCGCCGGCATGACCGGCGTGACCACCATGCGCATTGGCCAGGCGCTGGCGCGGGTCATGGCGATGCCGGACATAGGCGAACGCCTGGTAGGCGCGGGTCTGGAGCCGGTCGGCGGCAGCCCGGACGATCTTGCCCGCCACATCCGGGCAGAGATCGCGAAATGGACTAAAGTCGCGAAGGAGGTGGGCGCAAAGGTCGATTAGCATCGCCTACTGCGGCAACCAGCGAACCTTTGCGTGATTTCGCTGTCCAATTTCGCAAGTAGGGCAGGGACGGGGCGTGAAGGTGACCCCCGTCAGGATGCGCACGGCGTGATTGACGGCTCGACCGCCGCAGGTGCAGTTGTGAAGACCCGTTAGGATGTGAACGTACCCTTTCGCACCCGTTTGTTTCCCGCTTGATCAAATCCGGCTTGCGGCAAGAGCCGGTAAATGCGCTACATTCGACATTAACGACGCTTCGCAGAGCAGCAGCTTTTCCATCCATCCGGTGCCGGAGACATTCCATGATTCGATTCACGCTTACTCGCCTGCTCGCCATCACCCTGATGACGGGGGTCGGCTTTGCCTCGGTTGCACCTGACGCCGAGGCAGCACGCCGCCTCGGCGGCGGCAAGTCCGTCGGCAAACAGTCCGATAACGTCAGCAAGCAGGCGGCGCCTGCAGCGCCGGCGCAACAGGCCGCCCCCGCGCCTCAACAGGCGGCGCCCGGTGCCGCTGGCGCCGCTGCCGGTGCGGCCGCCCCGGCACGCAATCGCTGGCTCGGCCCCCTGGCCGGTATTGCCGCGGGGCTCGGCATTGCGGCGCTTCTCTCGCATTTCGGCATGGCAGGCGCGTTCGCCGAGGCGATGATGACCTTCTTGCTCATGGGCCTGCTCGTCGTGGCGGCGATCTTCATCTTCCGCATGATCAGGAACCGCAACGCACCGGCAGCGGCGGCCGCGGGCGGCGCACCGTTCACCGGCCGGGTTGAACCGGCGGGTGCGATGCGCGAGGCGGCTCCGGTCGCGGCCGCCCCTGTCACGGCGGTGCCGTTTCCGGGCGGCATTCCCGCCATTGGCAGCGGCCTGCCCCCCCCGGCAGCCGACGGTGGCTCCTGGACCGTACCGGCAGGTTTCGATGTCGACGATTTCCTGCATATCGCAAAGATGTATTTCATGCGCCTGCAAGCGGCCTGGGATGCCGGCGACGAGCGCGACATCCGCACCTTCACCAGCCCGGAGATGTTCGCAGAGGTCAAGCTCGATCTGCTGAACCGCACCGGAGCGACCCATACCGAGGTGCTGGAACTCGATGCCCGTTTACTGGGTGTCGAGGAACAGGGCGAAACCACCTTGGCGAGCGTGCATTTGTCGGGACTGATCCGCGAAACGGCGGACGGTCCGGCGGAATCGTTCCGCGAGGTCTGGAACCTCGAAAAGCCGGCCTCGGCGAAGGCCTCCTGGGTACTGGCAGGCATCCAGCAGGTCAGCCGCTAAGCCACCCCCGCGCACCGACACAAGGCTACTGCGGGCTACTGCGGGCTACTGCGGGCCGGGTCGGGCCACTGCAGGCCACTGCGGGAAACCGCAGTGGCCTTTGTTTTTGCGCGACCACGTCCGGGCTCATTCGCGCTTCATCATGTTACTGCACCTGACCAGCGCGCTCCGGCGCGCCGGATCGGTTCAACGGCTTCAACGCGCCCGCCATGGTGCTGCCGATTTGTCCTGTGGCGCGAAGCAGGTAAACAAACGCCCTATTGCAAATAAATTATCGCGATACGATAATTTTTGTATATCTTCTTTCGATAACGGATATCAATAAGCATATATTATCGTTTAGTGATTATGCGTACTGAAATGTATTCCTTGATGCAGCTACTGGAGACGCCATGAACCCATTTACCAGCGCCGGTCCCGTGTTTAGCCACGTCGGCATCTACGTGCGCGACATCGCAAAAATGGAGGATTTCTACAGGCGCGTGATGGGCTTCATCGTCACGGACCGCGGCAGCCTCGATACGCCGCGTGGCAGGGTCGGGCTGGTGTTCCTCTCGCGCGACCCTAACGAACATCATCAGTTGGTGCTGGCCACCGGACGCCCGGAGCACCTGGACTTCAACCTGGTAAACCAGATGTCGTTCAAGGTGCCGGGGTTGACCTACCTGCGCGCCATGTACCCGCAACTCAAGGCCGAAAAGGATGTCGCGGAAATCCTGCCGGCCACCCACGGCAACGCGATCTCGATCTATTTTCGCGACCCCGAGGGCAACCGCATCGAATGCTTTTTCGATACGCCCTGGTACTGCGAGCAGCCGATGCGCGTCGCCGTCGACATGGAGCAAAGCGAGGAACAGATCATGGCGCAGTCGGAAGCCATCGCGCGGGCCGCGCCGCGCTTCCAGCCGCGCGAGCAGTGGGTGGCGGAAATGACCCGCCGTATGGAAGCAGGCATTCATGCCTGAGGTTTTCGATGTCGCGATCGTCGGCTACGGCCCTACCGGAGCCGGACTGGCCAACCTCCTGGGCCAGGCCGGCCTCGCGGTCGCGGTATTCGAGCGGGAGGCGGCAATTCATCCGCTGCCGCGCGCCATCCATTTCGACGGCGAAGTCATGCGGGTATTCCAGTCGATGGGCCTTAAAGCGCAGGTCGAAACGGTCTCGCGCCCCGGCATGAAGGGCATGGAGTTCGTCAACGCCTCAGGGCGGACACTGCTGGTGCGCGGCGGCACCTCGCTCAACGGGCCGCATGGCTGCGCCAACAACCACTATTTCCATCAGCCCGATCTCGAGGCGGTCCTGCGTACCGGCGCCGAACGCTTCGCCTCGGTCCATGTGTTCGGCCGCCATGAAGTCGCTGCCATCGAGCAGGAAAAGGATGCCGCCCACCTGTCGGTCAGGAACCTCGCCGATGGCAGCCGTACGCAGTTCCGCGCCCGCTACGTGGTGGGCTGCGACGGCGCGCGCTCGCTGGTGCGCCGCCTCATGGGCAGTCCGATGTACGATCTCGGGCTGCACCAGCCCTGGCTGGTGTTCGACGCGATCCTCAAGCGCGCGGCTGACCTGCCGGATCACACGGTGCAGTACTGCGACCCATCACGCCCGGCCACCTATTGCCATGTGTTGGGCAACCGGCGCCGCTGGGAAATCATGCTCATGCCAGGCGACGATCCCGCCACCATCGCGCAGCCGGACAGCGTCTGGAAGCTGGTATCACGGTGGATCGGGCCGGACGACGCCGATATCGAGCGCGCAGTGGTCTACACCTTCCATTCCGTCATCGCGCGCGGCTGGCGCCGCGGGCGGATGCTGCTCGCCGGCGACGCGGCGCACCAGACCCCGCCGTTCCTGGGTCAGGGGTTGTGCGCAGGGATCCGCGACATCGCCAACCTCGCCTGGAAGCTTGAGCTGGTGCTCGCCGGCAGGGCGGCCGACACGCTGCTCGACACATACGAGACCGAGCGTGCGCCGCATGTGCGGGAGTTCATCGCACTGGCCGTCAAGCTCGGGGACGTCATCCAGACCACCGACCCGGCAGTCGCTGCGCAGCGCGACAGCCGCTTCCAGACCGGCGCGCCGAAGATTTTCGAGTTTCCTGCCCCCGGGTTGGGCCCGGGCCTGCATACCGGCGCCGGCGCCGGCACCGGCCAGCCGTTCCCGCAGCCGGCCCTCGCGGACGGCCGCCTTCTCGATGCAGTCACCGGGCGGAACTTCGCCCTCATCGCGCGCCGCAGCCTGCTCGGCGAGCTCGATGGCCCCACCCGCGCGCGCCTGAACCGGGCGAACGCGGTCTGCGTGGACGACCGCAGCCCCGCCATCGCGGCCTGGCTGGACAGCCAAGCGGCCGCGGCCGCGCTGGTGCGGCCGGACCGCTACGTGCTCGGGACGGCCGGCGACGCCCCCGGCGTGGCGCGCCTGGCGGACAGACTGCCGCACAGCGCCGCGGAAACGCTCGCCGCATGACCAGCCTGACCCGCATGCTGGCTATCCTCGACCTGTTCGACGAGGGCGCTTCGATATGGACAGCCGAGGCGATCGCGGCTCGGCTGGGCTATTCGCTGCCAACCGGTTACCGCTATGTGCGCGAACTGCACGAGGCGGGCCTGTTGCGCCGTGCCGGCGGTGGCACCTATGTTCTCGGTCCGCGGGTGATCGAACTCGACTACCGCATCCGGGTCGGCGACCCCCTGCTCATCGCCGGCCAGCGCGTCATGCGCACGCTGGCCGACCAGACCGGCTGCGACGTGGTCATGGGCAGTCTGTACGGCGAGCGCATCGTCACCATCCATCAGGAGCACGGCGCCGAGGGGGTGAGCGCCTCGTACGGACGCGGCCGGCGCATGCCCCTGTACCGCGGCATGCTGTCGAAGGCGATCCTCGCCGCACTGCCGCGGGCGCAGTTGCGCAAACTCCATCAAAGCACCGGCGAAGAGGCGCAGGCGGGCAGTTTCGCGCACAACTGGGATGGCTTGCTCACCGAAACCAGGCAGATCAGGAAGGCCGGCTACAGCATCTCCCAAGGCGAGCTCGATCCGGGCCTCACGGGCATTGCCGTGCCGCTCACCCGCGAAGACCAGCGCCTCGCCGCCGCACTCGGCTTTGTCCTCACCCATCGGCGCTTCGCCACGTCCGACCGGGACCGATTGGTCGAGCTGCTGCGCGGAGCCGCCGCCGACATTGCCGGCGCGCTCTCCCCGCCCTCCCGGCTTGCCGCGACTGTGGCGACGTCGTCGAACCGGCTGGGCCCGACGCGCGCACCCGGCTAGGGCCGCGCGCCGTTGAAGGCCTGCCCCAGCACCTCGGCATTGTGTTCGCCGAGGTTGGGGGGCCAGCCGCCTGATGTCGGGCTGGGTCTTGGATCAGGTGCCGGGAAAACGCGCCAAGCGCAGCCTGTCCTCGGTGGCGTGCTCCCGTTCCCCCCAGAAACCGACAGCATTGAGATGCGGATCACGCAACAGATCATCGATCGAATTGACCTTGCTGGCCGGGATATCCGCCGCCTCGAACAAGGCGAGCCATTCCCGAGACGTCTTTTCGGGCAGCCGGGCAACGAGAAATGCCCCCGCTCTTCGGCGTGGATGGTGCGGGTCGGCAGATCCTTGAAGCGCGGGTCGCGCGTGAGCAGGTCCGCGATGCCGATCATGGCGCCGAACCTGCTGCTGGTATCCACTATCGGCGCGGGCCACGACACCGTAGATCTCAAGGCCTGCACCCGGGCACGCGTGCTGGCGGTCAGCAAGAGCGGCGGGGGCAACGCGCAAGCGGTGGCCGAGCACACCCTTGCGATGATGCCGGGACTGGCCAAGCGCCTACCGGGAGCCGCCGCGCGCATGCGCCGCGCGCCCGGGATCGTGCGCGGGAACTACATCGGGCGCAATACGGCCGGCCGCACCCTGGGCATCGTCGGCTTCGGCCATGTCGGACGCCGCCTCGCGACCCTGTGCCTGGCCGCCCTCGGCATGCGCGTACTGGTTTGCGACGCGCATCGTGCGCCGCACGAAGTGGCCGCCGCGGGCTGCGAACCCGTCCCGCTGGAAGGCGGCATGCCGGCGCGGCCGCTCAATCCCGATGCCTGGCCGCGCTACTGCGAACGCTTCGCGAGCATCATGGGCCGCGCCCCGCATGGCCAGGCTTGAACAACGCGGCGCTGCCGCATCCACACAGCGCGGCGGAGCGCGCCGCGAGACTGCCGCATGAGATTCGAAGCCCTTGCCGACACGCCGGAATGCGTCGCCCTGCGCGAAGCGGTGCGCGAAATCTGCGACCGTTTCGATGACGACTACTGGTCGCGCCCGTACCGCACCCATACCTTCCCGTTTGAATTCGCCAGGGCCGTGGCCGAGGGCGGATGGCTAGGCATCGCCATGCCCGTCGAGTACGGCGGCGCCGGCCTGGGCGTGACCGAAGCGTCGATTATGATGCGGGTGGCGGGCGCCTCGGCCGGTGTTTTCGCCGCCTGCTCGAGCATCCACATCAACATTTTCGGATTGCATGCGATCGTCAAGCACCGCAGCGAAACGCAGAAAAGGGAATGGCTGCCCAAGATGATCAGCGGCGACTTGCGCGCCTGCTTCGGCGTCACCGAGCCGGATGCGGGCCTGGCCAAGATGAGGCGCCATGCCGTGAACTCCAACCAAGGTGTTCTACGACGGCCTGGAAGTGCCCGTCGAACACCGCATCGGCGAAGAAGGCAAGGGCGTCCGTTATATCCTGGACAGCCTCAACCCCGAGCGCATCCTCAACGCGGCCGAGGTCAGCCGCATGGGACGCCGCGCGCTCGATCATGCAGCTACCACCCATGCGAACGAACGCGTCGTGTTCGGCAGGCCGATCGGCAAGAACCAGTCGATCGCCCACCCACTGGCGGAATGCTGGTCCGAACTTTACGCCGCCGAGCTCATGACGCTGCATGCGGCTGAACTCTAGAAATCCTATTGAACTTAAGGTCATGAGCGAACCCCAACGATCCGAGGCGGTGCTTACCGAGCCGCGCGGCCGCGCGCTGTGGATATTCATCAATCGCGAGGCACGCCGCAACGCGATCAATCCCGACGCGCTGGCCGGCATCGAAGCCGCGGTGCGCGCCACCGACGGGGACCCGCGCCTGTGCGCCATCGTGCTCACCGGCAGCGGGCGCGAGGCGTTTTGCGCGGGCGCCGATCTTTCGCGCGGCACCGGCGTGTTCACAGAGGGCGGCGACGAGACCACCACCGACTTCGGCCGGCTGGCGCGGGTGGTGCGCGGCATCGGCCTTCCGCTGATCGCACGCGTCAACGGTGATTGCGTCGCCGGAGGCGTGGGCCTGATGGCGATGGCCGACCTGGCCAGCGCGGCGGACCATGCGCGCTTCGGCCTGCCCGAGGCCAGGGTCGGCGTGTTCCCGATGCAGGTGCTGGTGTACCTGCGCCGCATGCTCCACCCGCGCCATTTGAACGAGCTGTGCCTGACCGGCGAACTGATCAACGCCGAGCGCGCCCGGGAAATCGGCATCGCCAATGAAGTGGTGCCCTATGAGGCACTCGACGCCCGCGTCGATGGACTCATCGAACGCCTGTGCGGCATCTCGCCGATGGCCATCAAGCGCGGCAAGTACGCCATCGCCGCGCTGGACTCGATGGCCTTCCATGACGCGCTGGCCTTCGCCGAAACCCAGATCGCGGTCGCCTCGCGCACCGCCGACGCGGCCGAAGGGCTGGCCGCCTGCAACGAAAAACGGCCGCCGCGCTGGGCCGCGGAGACAAGCCAATGACCTCGCGCACCGTCCGCATCGGCGGCGCCTCCGGCGCCTGGGGCGACAGCCCGATGGCCATCGGCCAGTTGCTCACCGACAAGGTCGACTACCTGATGATGGATTACCTGGCCGAGGTGACGATGTCGCTCCTCGCGCGGGCCAGGCTCAAGGACCCGGAAGCCGGCTATCCGCCGGATTTCGTCGCCTACCTCAAGCCGCATCTGGCCGTCCTGGCAGAGCGCGGCATCAAGGTGGCCACCAACGCGGGCGGCGTCAATCCGCAGGCCTGCAAGCGCGCGCTCGAAGCCGCCTGCAGGGAGGCCGGCGTCGACCTGAAGGTCGCCGTGGTCGAGGGGGACGATGTCATGCCCATGATCGATACGCTGCGCGCCGAGGGCGTGCGCGAGTGGGTGTCCGGCGCCCCCCTTCCCGCGCGCCTGCTGACCGCCAACGCCTATCTCGGCGCGCTCCCGATCGCCGCCGCGCTGGGCAAGGGTGCCGATATCGTGATCACCGGGCGCAGTGTCGACAGCGCCACCGCGCTGGGCATCCTGATGCATGAGTTCGGCTGGGCAGCGGACAACCATGACCTTATGGCCGCCGGCAGCCTGGTCGGACATGTACTTGAGTGCGGCCCGCAAGCCACCGGCGGCGTGTTCACTGACTGGGAGCAGGTGCCGGGCTGGCACAACATCGGCTACCCGATCGCCGAATGCGCGGCCGACGGCAGCTTTGTGCTCTCCAAACCGCCCGGCACCGGCGGCATGATCACCCATGCCACGGTGGCCGAGCAGGTGCTCTACGAGGTGTGCGATCCGGCGGCCTACATCCTGCCGGATGTGGTCGCCGATTTTTCGCAGGTGAAGATAGAGCCCGCCGGTGCAGACCGCGTGCGGGTCAGCGGCGCGCGCGGCCGGGCACCCACCACCCAGTACAAGGTATCGGCCACCTACCAGGACGGCGCACGGGCGGTGGCCATGATCGCCATCGTCGGCCCGGATGCCGCCCGCAAGGCCGAGCGCACCGCCGAGGCGCTGGTGGCGCGCGCGCGTATGCTGTTCGCCGCGCGCGGCATCGCCGACTTCGGCGCCGTGCATGTGGAAGTATTGGGTACCGAGGCTTCGTACGGTGGCGCGGCGCGCGCCCGGCAAGTGCGCGAGGTGGTGCTGCGGCTGGTGGTCGAACACGCCGATGCCAAGGCGCTGGACCTGTTCGCGCGCGAGATCGGCTCGGCCGGCCTGTCGTTCGCGCAGGGCACTGCGGGCCTGATCGGCGGGCGTCCCAAACCCGCGCCGGTGATTCGCCTCTACACCTTCTTCATCGACAAGTCGCGCCTCTCTTCCGTCAACGTGCAGATCGGCGCGGCGCCATCCTTCAGCGTACCGATCCCCGTCGGTACGCCGGCGTCTGTGCCCGTCGCGGCACACGCCGCGCCGCCGGCCTCGCCCGGGCCCGCCTCTGACTGTGTCGAGGTTCCGCTGCTGCGCGTGGCCCATGCGCGCTCCGGGGACAAGGGCGACTCTTCGAACATCGCGATCTTTTGCCGCAAGCCGCATTACCTCGCGCATCTGCGCACGGTGCTCACGCCGGAGCGCATCGCAGCGCACTTCGCCGGCACGGTGGCTGGCAAGGTCGAACGCTTCGACGCACCCGGCCTGGCGGCGCTGAACTTCGTCATCGACGAGGCGCTAGGCGGCGGCGGCATGGCCTCGCGCCGCATCGATCCCCAGGGCAAGGCCTATGGGCAGCGCGCGCTGGAAATGCTGGTACCGGTGCCGCGCAGCTGGCTGCGCGAAGCATAGCGGCGCCCCTGGGTGTTTACACCATGCGTCACTCAAGCCGGAGACACACCATGAAAGCTTCGCGCCGAAACGCGCGGCGGATGGGCCTGGGCGCCCTGGCACTGGCCGCCCCCTGCTCGGGCGAGCGCAGTCTTTCCCGTTCCGCCCGCGCACCATCGTCATGCCCTATCCGCCTGGCGCGGCCTCCGAGCAGGTCGCGCGCGCTGCAGGCACGGCTCCCCGCCGGCATGGGCCAGCCCGTGGTCATCGAAGATCGTGCCGGTGCCGGCGGCAGCATCGGCGCGGCCTATGTAGCGAATTCCGCGCCTGACGGTTATCGCATCCTGCTGACCACGCAGCCCATCATCACCATCCGCCCGCACCTGCGAAAGGACATGGGATTCGATCCGCTGGAGGACCTGACGCCCTTGACCAACGGCGTGAACGCGCCGGTCGCTATCGCCGTCAGCAGCACGGTGCCGGCGCAGAATCTCGCCGAGTTCGTCGCCTGGGGACGGCGCAATCCGGGAGCCCTCACCTTCGGCACCGCAGGCGCCGGATCGCCGCAGCATGTGGGCGGCATGCTGCTGGCCCAGCGCACCCAGATCGACATGACCCATGTGCCATACAAGGGCGGCGGCCGGCTGCCATCCAAGCGCCCTGCTCATGAATGCGCATCATCGAAGATGGCCTGTCGATCAAGAAGTACCCGATGTGCTGCACCACCCACCGCATCATCGACGCCGCGCTGGACATCGCCGCGCGGCCCGGCTTTGCTGCGGCTGACGTGCGGCGCATCGAAGTGGCCCTGGGCGCGCGCCAGGCCGCCATGGCGGGGCATCGCTGTCCGCGCGACCCGCTGGAGGCCAAGTAAAGCGTGGAATTCGCGGTGCCCGGCGCGCTCGCCGCAGGCGCCGCCGGATTCGCCCAACTGACGCTGGATTTCGTCGCTTCGCCCGCGGTGGTACGGTTGATGGAAGCGACCCACATCGCACTGCGCCACGAGACGGACCGGGACGATCCTGTGTTTACCCCGGCCGATCGCGTCATGGCGCGCATGGCCGACGGGACGGTCATCGACAGCGGCGAGGTGAGCCACGCGCACGGCCACGCACGACTGCCGGTCAGCCCGGCAGAAGCGCGCCGCAAATTCATCGACTGCGCGCGGCATGGTGGCTGCGCCGATGTCGATGCCCTCCACGACCTTCTGGACGGGTTTGGCGCAATTGCCGACCTGCGCAGCCTGGCAATACAAGCGGCGCCCCCGGGCGGGCATTGCCTGAGCGCCTCCCCGTAGCACGGCCCAAGTGGCCGCCCTGCCCCACGAGAAGCCTGCGCCAGCCGCCGTCAAGGTGCGGCCGCGACGACCGCCGGCCCCCTCGCGCCGGCGGTCGTCGGCATCAGGCCTTCTTGCGGGCCAGCACCTGCAGGGTGTAGTTGTCGAGGAAGTTGTCGGCCACGCGCCACCACGCCGATTGGTCGTCGCGGAACTTGGACCAGGACGCGTACATCTTGCCGAAATCCGCGTTCTTCTGCGCGTACTCGTTTAGCAGTTCGCCGGTCACCTTGTAGGCCGCCTCCATCACGTCCTTGGGGAACCAGCGCAATTGCGCCCCGCCGCCGACCAGGCGCTTGAGCGCCGCAGGATTCTTGGCATCATAGTTGGCCAGCATGCGCACCCATTGCTCGGTGGCTGCCGTCTCGAAGGCCACCTGATAGGACTTGGGCAATGCCTCCCATGCCTTGACGCCGACCAGCGCGGTCATCTGCGCGCTGCCTTCCCACCAGCCTGGCGAGTAGTAGAACTTGGTGACTTTCGACAAGCCCAGCTTCTCATCGTCATAGGGGCCGACGAACTCGGCTGCGTCGATGGTGCCGCGTTCAAGCGCGGGATAGATGTCGCCGGCGGCGAGCTGCTGGGGCACCACACCGAGTTTGGCCAGGGCGAGCCCGCCGAAGCCGCCGATGCGCATCTTCAGGCCCTTGAGGTCGGCGACGCTCTTGATTTCCTTGCGGAACCAGCCGCCCATCTGCACGCCGAAGTTGCCGCAGGGGATCGCCACGCAGTTGTGCTTGGCGTATTGGTCGCGCACCATCTGCAGGCCGCCGCCGTAGTACATCCATGCGGCCTGCTGGCGCGGATTGAGGCCGAAGGCCAGGCCCGCGTCGAATATCAGCGCCGGGTCCTTGCCGAAATAGAACGACGAGAACGCCTGACCCGCCTCGACGGTGCCGTTAGAGACCGCGTCCATCACCTGAAGGCCCGGGACAATTTCCCCGGGACCAAACAGCTTGATCTCGAACTTCCCGTCGGTGAGCTCACCGACTCGCCGACACAGCTCTTCGGTCGAGCCGTAGCAAGTGTCGAGCGTTTTCGGAAAGCTCGCAGTCATGCGCCACTTGACCGTCGGGGACTGGGCATGGACGGCGGGTGCCGCCAAGGTGGCACCCGTGCCGAGCGCGGCGCCGGCGAGGAATTTGCGTCGTTCCATCAATCGTTCTCCTGTGATTTCAGTTGCGTGGCAGCGATAGCCCGGACCACGATCCGGGATGCGGACTAAATCGTACCCGGTCCGGCCGTTTGTTGCCGGCCTCGCTGCCGAAAGGCGATTGCCGAAGCCGGCGGATGCCGGTCTCAGGCGCCGGCGAGGCGGCGGTCTTCCTCAGGTGTGAGCACCGGTCCGTCGAGCGTGACCGGCGCCGATTCGAGGCGGAAGCGCGCGATCACGGGCTTGAGTTCCTCGCGCACGTGACGGTCGCTATAGCCGTTGAACAAGGTGCCCAAGAGGCTGCGCTTGATATCGCTGGTGCCCATGAACCAGTCGGCGATCGGGAAGGTCAGGTTCATGTTGTACTTCATCATGATGCCCTGATTGTGGTGCGCGGTATGGTGGCGCCGGATGGTGTTGATGAACGGCATGTTGGCCACGAAGGCGTTTTCATGCACATGGCAGCAGTAGTGGAAGGTCTCGTATATCAGGTACTGTCCGACCATGGTGATGAACAGGATGTAACCCGCGTTCGGGTTGATCAGCCAGCCTGCGAGGTTGCCGAATACCAGACCCATGGTCGCGAACACCGCGAGCACACGCCACGGGAAGAAGACGATGCGGAACTCACGCGTGGTGTCGATGGTCGAGTCGTTGTCGGTGAAATACTGATGATGCTGGCGCGTGTGGCGGTCGTAAATCGCGCGCAGGGCGAACACGTCAACCAGCCGGTGCATCACATAGCGATGCATGAACCACTCGAAGAAGTTGCCGATGACAAACACCGGCAGCACCAGCAGCCACTCCCAGGTGGCGTTGACTAGCCGGCCCACCGACCACCATATGGCGCAGATGCCTACGCCGTACATCACGGCGATATGCACCAGACCGTTGTAGTAAGGGCTGATCGCGGCCTTGTACTGCTCGCGGAACTTGCGTTGGCGTTCGGTCATCATCTTGAAGTCTCCTGGAAAACGGCTACGGCATGCGGGTATGAAAACGACGGGCATCACGGCACCGCGGATGGCTAGCGGTACGCCTGCCGCGACGATCCGGCACGTCGCTCCACCTACGTTGGACCTGCGTTGCCCCTTCGTTGCTCCCGCGTCGCGTGCGAGGGCCTTCACTTTTGCTTCTTTGCATCCGGGGCACTGCCTGATATATCATTAAAATATCATTTGCTTCGCCTGTCAACCCTAACCCTTCCAGTCCGTCTGCTCGGGCTGCGGGTCCCCTTTCTCATGCCAAGAAGCCCCCGGGAGCCCGCCGCAAGCGAGGCGACGCGTTCGCTCGCCGAGCGCGCCTATACGGACATCGAGGAGCGCATCGTCACGCTTCGGCTTGCGCCGGGCCTGATCATCACCGAGGCGGCGCTATCCGAGCAGCTCGGCATCGGCCGCACCCCGATACGCGAGGCCTTGCAGCGGCTGGCGCGCGAGCGCCTGGTGCGGATACTTCCGCGCCGCGGCGTGATGGTGTCGGAAATCGATATCAAGGCCCAACTGCGCCTCCTGGAACTGCGTCGCGAGGTCGAACGCCTCATGGCGCGCAGCGCGGCACGCCGCGCCGATGGCGCGCAACGCCAGCAGTTTGCCGAGATCGCCACGCGCATGGACAAGTCCGCGGCCGGCCGCGACGCGGTCGCCTTCATGCGCGCGGACCGCGAATTCAACGACCTGTGTGTCGCGGCCGCCCGCAACGAGTTCATCGTCGGCGCGATGGACATGATGAGTTCTCTCTCGCGCCGCTTCTGGTTCCTTCACTACCGGCAGGCGGCCGACCTGCCGCTCACGGCCCGCTTGCATGCCGCCCTGGCACGCGCCATTTGCGGGGGTGACGAGGGCAGCGCCGCTACCGCCAGCGACGAGTTGCTCGACGCCATCGAGCGCTTCACGCGCGCTACGGTTTCGGTCGACTTTTGATTGGGAGGTATTGAATAAGAATCTTTCTCATTGACAGGTCGCGATTAAATGAGAATAATTCGCATATCGCCTCCACTACGCTGCCCCGGTCCATGAATCCTCTACGCATTGCCGCCCCCCTTCTCTTCTTCGCAACCTGCATCACTGCGACGCCTCATGTTGCGGCGCAACAAAAGGTGCTCAATCTTTACTCCGCCCGCCATTACTCCACCGACGAAGCGCTGTACGCGAACTTCACCAAGGCCACCGGCATCCGCATCAATCGCATCGATGCGGGCGACGAACAACTCCTGGAGCGCTTGAAGACCGAAGGCGCGAACAGCCCGGCCGATGTGCTTCTGCTGGTCGATGCCGCGCGCCTGTGGAATGCGCAGCAACTGGGCCTGTACGCGCCAGTGAAGTCCGCCCTCCTCGAGTCGCGGATCCCGGCCGAAATGCGCGATCGTGACGGCAACTGGTTCGGTTTCTCCACCCGAGCGCGGGTGATCGTCTACAACAAGGCCTCGGTGAAACCCGAGGATGTCGCAAGCTACGAATCGCTTGCCGACCCCAGACTTAAAGGCAAAGTCTGCACCCGCTCGGGTTCGCATCCATACATGCTCTCGCTGGTGGCCGCTGTGGCCGAACACGACGGCGAAGCCAAAGCCGAGGCCTGGGCAAGAGGCGTGGTCGCCAATTTCGCGCGCAAGCCGGCCGGCGGCGACACCGACCAGATCAAGGCCGTGGCCAGCGGCGAATGCGCCGTGGCGCTCACCAACACGTATTACTGGGTAAGGCTGCTCAAGTCGACCAAGCCCGAGGAGCAGGACTGGGTCAAGAAGGTGGGATTCGTGTGGCCCAACCAGTCAGGCTACGGTACCCACGTGAACGTTGCGGGCGGCGCGATGCTCAGGAATGCGCCCAACAAGGAGGCCGCGGTGAAGTTCCTCGAATACCTCGCCAGCGACGAGGCGCAGGGCTACTTCGCCAACGGCAACAATGAGTGGCCGGTGGTGAAATCGGCGGTCGCGAAGAACCCGGAACTCGACTCGCTCGGCAAGTTCAAGATGGATCCGATCGGTCCTGCGGTGTTCGGCAAGAACACGCCGCTGGCGCAGCGGATCGTCGATCGGGCCGGCTGGCGCTGAACGCGGCGCGCGCCCGGCCGGCCCGGTCCGGAGCGCAGTCCAGGCAGCGTTGTGATGGGGTCGCGCCGCTCGGCGCGACCAGCATGAGCCTGACCCGTTACAGGCAGGAAATCCAGTCGCGCAGACGCATGCCCCGGCGCGCGCCGAGGGCCTCGGATGGCGTGTTGACATGGGAAATCAGCCCGTGGAGCATCGACCGGCCATCGCCGATGCGCGCGGTGTCGTGACTGACGGTGACCGCCGGCACACCGCGACGCGCAAGCTCAGGCAAACGCGTGATGCCGGTCTCATCGATGCCCACGCCGGCATCGTTGAAGGCAGCGGCGCGGGCGGCAACCGGACGGCCCGCGCAATCGAGCGCGGAGTCGGGACGCCCGCCATGCAGGCCGCCGTGGGATCCGATAAGCAGGATCCGCCCGGCATCCTCCGGTACGAGCTTGCCCACCGAATCAAGCGCCCAGAGTTCGTACCTCCCTTGCGCGCCGATTTTCCAGCGGCCATCCGCATAGGCGGGCGATGCAGCGTGGGCGGCGGCAGCGCCGCACAACCGCTGCGCGGCTTGGCGTGCCGACATGCCGGGCTCGACACCGGCCGACCGCGCCGCCTTGTTGGCATGCGTGATGCGGCCGCGCGCCAGGCTGTCGGCGCCATCGCCGATGCGCGCGCTCATGTGGGAGACGGTCGCCGCGGCCATGCCGATGCCATCCAGCCAGGCAAGGCCGGCAATGCCGGCGTTCTCCATCCCGACGCCTGCGTCGTTGAGGATCAGAGCATGCGCCCCGGATGCGGCACCCAGATACGCCGCGATCACACCGCCGTGCGACCCCGCCACCAGAACCGCGCCGCGCACCTCGGCGCCCAGCTCCGTGACCGATTGGGCCGTGAGCACCGGCCTTGTCATCCCCTCTCCATGCAAAAGGGCCGCCATGCGGGGCGGCCCATCCACAGCGTCACGCCTTGCGCGCAGCTCAGACCTTGCGCTTGGCGATGGCCTGCTCGGCCACGTCCACCAGTTCCTTGCCGATTTGCGCCTTCCAGCGCGCATACACGCGGCGGGTGGCGATGACGAACTGCTCGCGCTCGGCCGGCGTGAGGCGGGTGATCTTGACGCCGAAGCCCTCGACCTGCTTGTAGGTGGACTGGTCTTCCTTGGTGATGCCGGCGCGCGCCAGTGCGAGCTCCTGCTTGGCGGCTTCCACCGCCGCGGCACGCACGGCGTCGCGGTCGGCCGGCGTCCAGCTGGCCCACACCTCCTTGTTGACCACGAACGCCAGCGGATCGCACACATAGCCCCACAGGGTGCAGAACTTGTGGCCGACGGTGTGCAGCTTGGCCGCGGTGAAGATGGCCATCGGGTTTTCCTGCCCGTCGACGGCGCCGGAGGCGAATGCAGGCTGCGCGTCGGCCCAGCTCATCTGGGTGGGGTTGGCGCCGAGGTCGGTGAAGGTGTCGTTGAACAGGGGCGAACCGACGATGCGGATCTTCAGGCCCTTGAGGTCCGCCGGGGTACGGATCTCGCGCTTGGAATTGGTGAGCTCGCGAAAGCCGTTCTCGCCCCATGCCAGCGGCACGACGCCCTGCTTGTCGAGGGTGGCGAACATGCGCTTGCCGATCTCGCCTTGCGTGAGCGCATCGACGGCGGCGAAATCGGGCATCAGGAACGGCAGCGAGAACAGGTTCAGCTCCTTGACCTGCGGCGACCAGTTGATGGTCGAGCCGATCGCCATGTCGATGATGCCCTGGCGGATGGCGGAAAACTCGCGGGTCTGGTCGCCCTGGACAAGCGACACGCCGGGATACATCTTCACGTTGATGCGTCCGCCGGTCTTTTCCCTGACCAGATTGGCCCAGATCTCGCCGCCCTTGCCCCATGGAAATGCCGGACCGACGACGGTGGAGAGCTTGTACTCGGCCTTGTATTGCGACTGCCCGGTGACGATGGCGGGGAAGGCGAGCGCGCCGCCTGCGGCGACCGCGCCCTGGATGAAATGCCTGCGTTTCATGTGTGACTCCTTTGAAGGACGCTAATAACCAAGATATTTCGGCAGCCAGAGCGCCAAGGACGGAAAGGCTACCACCAACAGAAGTGCAACGAGAAAACTTGCCACCATCCAGCCTACCCAGCGCACGGTTTCCTCCATCCGAACGCCGGCAATCCTGCAGCTCACCATCAGGTTGACAGCCATCGGGGGCGTGAACTGGCCCACCGCCACCATCAGGGTCAGGATGATGCCGAACCACACCAGATCCCACCGGTAGAACGTCGCGATCGGGATGAGCAGCGGAATGAAGATCAGGAAAATCGAGACGCCGTCGAGAAACATGCCCACGACCAGCAGCATGAGGATCAGCAGGGCTAGCACACCGTACTCGCCCAATCCGGATCCGACGATAGCCCTGGTCACCGGGTCGGCCAGGCTCAGCGTGTTGACGGAGTAGGCGAATATGCCGGCCAGTGCGACCACCAGCAAGATCACCGCCGAGACCTCGGCCGCCTCGGCAAATATGGGAAACAGGTCGCGCCAGGCGATCGTGCGATAGATCACCATGCCCACGAACAGGCCGTACATGACCGCGACGACGGCAGCCTCGGTAGGCGTGAACCAACCGGCCCGCATGCCGCCGAGAATGAGTACGGGTGCCGCCAGACCCCAGACGCTTTCCGTGAAGCTTCGCCACAGCGGCGGGCGCGGCTCGCTGCCTTCATTGCTGCCCAGGCCATGCCGGCGCGCCAGCCAGACCGCAGGTACGATGAGCGCCAGGCCGGCCAGGACGCCGGGAATCATCCCCGCCGCGAAAAGCGCAGGTACGGACGCCCCCGGTACCAGAACGCTGTATACGATGAACGCGATTGACGGGGGGATCAGGATATCGGTCGCGGCCGCCGCGCCGATCACGCTGGCGGAGTACGCGGGGGGGTACCCGGCGCGCGCCATGGCGCCGATCATCACGCCGCCCACCGCCGCTGCATTGGCCGGCCCGGATCCCGAGATACCGCCGAGAAACATCGCCACGCCGATGGCGACCAGCGGCAGCATTCCCGGCCCGCGCCCCACCAGCGCGATCGCGAACCGCACCAGGCGCTGCGCCACACCGGAGCGATCGAAGATCGAACCGACCAGCACGAACATCGGCAACGCCAGCAGAGGATACTTCGCCAGACCGGCGTAGAAATTCTGCGGCGCCGCCAGCAGGCCGAACCACTGGGTATCCAGATTGGCGGCCGCGATCGCCAGCGTGCCGCCGATGCCGAGAGCCACGCCGATGGGCACGCCGGCGAGCATCAGCACCACGAAGGTGGTAAACAGTAGCCAGCCGATCATTTGCGACCGACCTTGCGCATGATCAGGCCCAGCGCGCGTGCCGCAATGGCGACGCACAAGATGGGTAGCCAGATGCTATAGATCCACTTCGGCACCCCGATTCCCGGCGAGGTTTCATCGAAGCGGAACTCGTCCCACGCCATGCGCGCCCCGAGGACGGCCAGCAGCAGGAAGAAAGCGAATACGCAGACCGCGGAAAGGATGGCGAGCCGACGCTGGCGGGCCGCCGATCCCTGTTCGAAAAAGTACTCTATGCGGATATGCTTGTCGCGCGCCACGGCCGCGGCGCCGGCCACAAGCGACATCGCCATCATCAGGAAAATCGAGATCTCCTCGGTCCAGGCGAAGGATTCATCGGTCAGGTAGCGCACCACCACGTTGACGAAGGTGATGAGGCATAGCGCGCCCATGGCGAGCGCGCCGATCCAGTCCTCGATCCTGAGCGGCACGCGGGTCGGCGGTCCGGCATTTGGATCGCGGGTCTCGGGCAGTTCGGTCGAGTCGGCCATTTACGCCACCATGCCGCGCGCCGCGGCGGCGATTTTCGCGGCGGTCAGGCGCGCTTCGTCTTCGAGCACCTGCGCGTAGCCCACGGGAATGCGCGGCGCGCCGAGGCGCCTGACCCTGCAACCGACGTTCTCGGCGGCCGAGGCGGCAATCTCCGCGCCGAAGCCCGCTACCTGCACCGCCTCGTGGACCACCAGCAGGCGCCCGGTCCCGGACGCCGAGGCGAACACCGCCTCCTTGTCCCAGGGCCACAGCGTGCGCAGGTCGATCACCGCGGCGGACACGCCCTCTTGCGCCAGTGTCGCCGCCGCGTCGAGCGCGGCCGCGACGCCGCGCGACCATGACACGATGGTGAGGTCGGTCCCTTCGCGCAGCATGTTGGCCTTGCCCAGAGGCACATCGACGCCGGACTGCACGTCGCCCTCGACGCCCCACAACTCCTTGTGCTCCATGTACACCACCGGATCACCGCAGGCCAAAGCGCTTCTCAGGAGGCCGTAGTTGTCCTGCGGCAGGGCCGGGGTCACCACGGTGAGGCCGGGCATGTGCGCGAACCAGGCCTCCAGCGATTGCGAGTGCTGCGCCGCCGAGGCGGACCAGATGCCGATGGGCATGCGCGCGATCAGCGGTACGCGGCCCTGCCCGCCGAACATGTAGCGGTTCTTGGCGGCCTGGTTGACGATCTCGTCCATGGCGCACAGCGCGAAATCGATGACGCGCATTTCCACCACCGGCTTCAGGCCGGCCAGCGCCATGCCGACCGCGGCGCCCATGATGTTGGCTTCGGAAATCGGCGTGTCGATGATGCGCTCGGGACCGAATTCCTGCGGCAGGCCGCGATACTGGCCGAAGACGCCACCGCGGCCGAGGTCTTCACCCAGGGCCACGATGGCCGGATCGGCGCGCATGGCCTGTGCAAGCGCCAGGCAGGCTGCCTGGGCATAGGTCATTTTCTGCGGCACGCTCATTTCCAGACACCTGCGCCGGTGTTCGTGATGTCCTCGAAGGCCGTCGCGGCGTCCGGCCAGGGCGCCGCCTCCGCCACCGCCAGCGCGTGGTCGATCTCCGCCCTGGCGGCCGCATCGATCGCATCGATGACGGCGGCAGTCTCACCGCGCTCCAGCAGCTTGCGTCGGGCTAGCGTGAGCGGATCGAAGGCCAATGCGGCCTCGACTTCCCGCGGGTCGCGGTAGCTGCCGGGATCGACCGAGACATGTCCCTTGAATCGATAGGTGACGGCGTGCAGGAAGCGCGGCCCGCCGGCGGCGCGCACCTCCCCGACAAGGCGCTGTGCGGCCGCATCCACGGCCTCGGCGTCGTTGCCGTCGATCTTGAGCGAATCGATGCCGAGTGCCGCAGCGCGCGCCGACACGCCCTCGCCCGCGGTCATCGGTCCGGTGGGCGTGGTGGCGGAAATGCGGTTGTCCTCGCAGACGAACAGCACAGGCAAGCCATACACCTTGGCCCAGTTGAGGCTTTCGAGGAAAGGCCCACGATTGGCCGCACCGTCGCCGAAAAAGCAGGCCACCACATGCGGCAGCTTGCGGATCTTCAGGGCGTGTGCGGCGCCGGTGGCGATCGGCATGCCGGCGGCGACCACGCCATTGGCACCCAGCATGCCCACCGAAAAGTCGGCGATATGCATGGACCCGCCCTTGCCCTTGTTGTAGCCGGTCGCGCGCCCGAAAAGCTCGCACATCATTCTCGTGCTGTCGGCGCCCTTGGCCAGGGTATGGCCATGCCCGCGATGGGTGGAGGTCAGCATGTCCTCGCGCACGAGGTTCAGGCACACCCCGGCGGCCACCGCTTCCTGCCCGGTGGACAGGTGCAGCGGCCCGCGTACCAGGGCGGGCTTGCCGGAAGTGGCCAGCCCCCAGGCGGCGACGCCGCCCTGGCTGGCGATTTCGGCGGCATTTTCAAAGGCGCGGATGCGCGCCATCAGGCGATACAGGTCGAGCAGGCGCTGGTTTGACACGCTAAAGCTTCAATGATTTCGACAAACGCGAAACCTTGGATTTTAGCAGCCGCGGCGGCAGCGGTCGCGCTAGGCGTGGCGCGCCAGTTCCTTGACCGTGGGCCATTGGCGGCGGCTGACAGGCAAGCGCTCGGCGACGCCGCGCAGCACCACCTGCCATTGTGTCCCGCCCTCGGCTTCATCATCGTGCTCGATCGACGCCTTCTCGAAACCGGCGATGCGGTCGCGCGCGACCAGGGCGCTGCGGTGCACCCTGATGAACAGCGCCGCGAACTCCTCCTCGAGCCGGGTAAGGGATTCCTCGAGCAGGTATTCGCGCGCTTCGGTGCGCACCGTGATGTACTTGAGTTCGGCGCGCAGGTAGATCACTTCGGCCACCGGCACCAGCGTGAGCCGGCCCCGCTCGCTGATCGAGAGATAGCGCCGCGCGTCCGGGTTGATTCTCGCCAGCGCATCTGCCGGCGGCGGCCGCAACAAGCCTGCCGCCTTTTGCAGCGCGACCGACAGGCGCGCAACCCGCACCGGCTTCATCAGGTAGTCGAGCGCATTGACCTCAAAGGCCTTGACCGCGTATTCGTCATGCGCAGTGACAAAAATCACCGCCGGCGGCATGTCCAGGCGGGCCAGGTGCTGGGCCAGTTCGATGCCGCCCATGCGCGGCATCTGCATGTCGGCCACGACCAGATTGGCCCGCAGATCCGCGACCCGGGCCAACGCGTCGACCCCGTTGCCGGCCTCACCCACCACCACATGCGGTACCTCGCCGACCAGGTCGGCGAGCAGATCGCGCATGCGCCGGCGCGCCGGCGCCTCGTCATCGACGATCATGATGTGGAGCATCTATCGGCCCTCTCCTGTGGCGCGTTCGACGTAGCGGCGGTATGGCACGACGATCGTCACCCGATACTGCCCGCCGGACGCGACGGTCTCCAGGCGCGCCTCGACGTCGAAGTGCAGCGCCAGTCGCTCGCGCACGTTATCCAGCGCCATGTGGTTGCGCGGGCGCGCGGACCCGGCCGCCCGTGCCGCATGCGGGTCCGGCTCGGCATCGTCTATCTTGGGGTTGACGATCTCGATCTCCACCTCGCCGCCGTTGCGCGCGATGCGAATGGCCACCTCGCCGGACGCGACGGCCGGCTCGATGCCGTGATGCACGGCGTTTTCGACCAGCGGTTGCAGGATCAGGGGCGGCATCGCGGTGTCGGTCGCGGCCGCGTCGATGTTCCACACAATCTTGAGCCTGTCGCCCAGCCGCAGGGCCTCGATATCCAGATAACGCCGGCAGATCTCGATTTCGTCCTCCAGAGGCACCAATTGGCGCTGCTCGCGAAGCAGCACGCGAAACAGGTCCGCCAGGTCCTCCAGGGCCGCTTCGGCGCGGCGCGGTTCGCTGCGGATCAGGCTCAACACCGCCGTCAGGCTGTTGAACAGGAAATGCGGACGAATGCGCGCCTGCAAGGCCGCCAGGCGCGCCTCGGCCAGAGCAGGCGAAAAGGCGCGCTCGCGCAGGTTGAAATAGTAGAGCACCACGCCGGTGACGGCGGCCGCCGCCAAATAGTCCCGCAGCAGCGCGTCAAGCCCCGCGCGGGTTTCGCCCGGCAGCACCCAGCGCATGCCGGTCACGAGGCATAGCTCGAGCAGCGCGATGGCCACGACGCCTGCGGCGTAGCCCAGCGGCCGCAGGGTACGACGCAGCGGGCACAGCAACGCCAGGCTGGCGATGAGCACCGGCTCGACTATCGCCGCGGCGGCAAGGAAGGCCTGCAGCAGCCCGTTCAGACTCGCGGCGCGGCTTTGCACGAGGACAGCCGCCGCCAGCATGCCGTTGACCAGAAGGATGACTCGAAGCATCACGCCGAGATTGCAGAAATCCGGCAGTGCCACTTCATCGTGGCGCGGTATAATTCGCAACTTTTCTTATAAAAACATATGGTTACGCCGATTTCGGCAGAATCGTCCAAGTATGGCAGATACCCCGCCCAAAAACAAAGCCTGGTCAGGCCGCTTCAGCGAAGCAGTCGATGAACTGGTCAAGCGCTACACCGCCTCGGTGGACTTCGACAAACGCCTGGCCTTTGCCGACATTACCGGGTCGCTCGCCCACGCGCGCATGCTGGCACGCCAGGGCATCATCGGCGCCGCCGATCTCGCGGCCATCGAGTCCGGCATGGCGCAGGTCCGCAGCGAAATCGAGCGCGGCGACTTCGGCTGGTCGGTTGACGACGAAGACGTGCATCTCAACATCGAAAAACGCCTCACCGCGCTGGTGGGCGACGCCGGCAAGCGTCTGCACACCGGGCGTTCGCGCAACGATCAGGTAGCTACCGACATCCGCCTGTATCTGCGCGGCGAGATCGACCGGCTGTGCGGCCTGGTGCGCGCCGTCCAGCGCTCGCTGCTGGAAGTCGCCGAGCGCAACGCCGCGACCATCATGCCCGGATTTACCCATCTGCAGGTGGCCCAGCCGGTCACGTTCGGCCACCACATGCTCGCCTATGTGGAAATGTTCGACCGCGACCACGGCCGCCTGGTGGACTGCCGCACGCGCATGAACCGCCTGCCTCTCGGCAGTGCCGCGCTGGCAGGCACCAGCTACCCGATCGACCGCGAATCGGTGGCGCGCGAGCTCGGCTTCGACGGCGTATGCGAGAACTCCCTGGACGCCGTATCCGACCGTGACTTCGCCATCGAGTTCACCAGCGCATGTTCGCTCGCCATGGTGCACATTTCGCGGCTGTCGGAGGAGCTGATCCTCTGGATGAGCCCGCGTTTCGGCTTCATTACCCTGGCCGACCGTTTCTGCACCGGGTCTTCCATCATGCCGCAGAAAAAAAACCCGGACGTACCCGAACTCGCGCGTGGCAAGACCGGGCGCGTGCTGGGCCACCTGGTGGGCCTGATGACGCTCATGAAAGGCCAGCCGCTGGCCTATAACAAGGACAATCAGGAAGACAAGGAACCCCTGTTCGATACCATCGACACGCTCGGCGACACCCTGACGATTTTCGCCGACATGATCGGCTCAATCCAGGTGCGGCCGGAACGTATGCGCGCGGCCGCGCTGGAAGGCTTTTCCACCGCCACCGACCTGGCCGACTACCTGGTCAAGAAGGGCCTGCCGTTCCGCGATGCCCACGAAGCCGTGGCGCTGGCGGTGCGCCACGCGGAAGGCAAGGGCACCGATCTGGCGGATCTGCCGCTGGAGGAACTGCGCCGTTTTGCGCCGCTGGTACAAGACGACATCGGCGCGGTGCTGACGCTCGAAGGTTCGACGGCCAGCCGCCACCACATCGGCGGCACGGCCCCGGCGCAGGTGGCGCAGGCGATCGCGCGCGCGCGCGATCGCATCGCTTAGGCTGCAGACGAGACACTTATCGGACACCCCCAGGCCAGACGGACATCGACATGGAAAAAATCGGCAAGTATCAGGTCATCCGCAAGCTCGGCGAAGGTGCGACATCCGCCGTCTATCTTTGCGAGGATCCGTTCAACAAGCGCCAGGTCGCCGTCAAGCGGGTGCATGCCGAAGCGCTCAAGGACGCTGAGCGCGGCCATCTCTTCAAGAAGCTCTTCATCGCCGAAGCCTCGCTGGCGGGCAAGCTGACCCATCCGCACATCGCCACCATCTACGACGCGGTGACCGAGGAAGAGGAAAAGTACATCGTCGTCGAGTATGTGCAGGGCACCACGCTGGAGAAATACTGCGACCCCAACGCGCTGCTGCCGGTGCAGACGGTGGTGGAGATCATATTCAAGTGCACCCGCGCCCTCGATTTCGCGCACAAGGTGGGAGTAACCCACCGCGACATCAAGCCGGCCAACATCATGGTCGTCGATGGCAGCGATTACGACGTCAAGATCACCGACTTCGGCGCAGCCATCACCGGAAGCGCCGACGAAACCCAGGTGGCCGGCATCGGCTCGCCCGCCTACATGTCGCCGCAGCAGGTCAAGGAGCACCCGCTCACCCACCAGACCGACATCTACTCCCTGGGCGTGGTGATGTACCAGTTGCTGACAGGCCAGTTGCCGTTTCAGGCGAGCAACAACTTTTCCATGATCTATCAGATCGTCAATACCGAACCCTCACCGGTATCGGCCCTGCGCGAGGGCATTCCGCGCAGCGTCGACTACATCGTCCGCAAGGCCATGGCCAAGGATCTCGACGACCGCTACAAGGAGTGGGATGAGTTCTCGCTCGACCTGGCCGAGGCCTTCCGCAACGAGGGCATGGACGAAGATACCCGGTTTGCCGACAGCGAGAAATTCAACACCCTGCGCGGCCTGGCGTTCTTCAAGAATTTTTCCGACGTCGAAATCTGGGAAGTCGCGCGCTTTTCCGAATGGGAGGCGCTGCCGCCCGGCAACATCATCCTGCGCGAGGGGGATGAAGGCGATTCCTTCTGCATCCTCGCCTCGGGGCAGGTCAAGGTCACGCGCCGCAACAAGCTGCTCAACATCCTCGACGTGGGCGAATGCTTCGGCGAGATGGCCTACCTGTCCGAGGAAAAGCGCCGCGGCGCCGATGTCAGCACCATGTCGGACGCAAAGATCATCAAGATTCCCACCGCGGCCCTGGCATCGGCATCGGATGCGACACGCCACCATTTCGACCGCGCCTTCCTTTCCATCCTGGTCGAACGCCTCTCGATGGCCAATGTCCGCCTCAGTTCCATCTAGTCAGCTTGCGACGCAATTCCAATGACCTCAGCCGCACTTGCACAGACCATCGCCGACGTCGTTGTCGGCAACCATATCCTCGCCCGCCAGGGGGTGGTCGACGGATTCGGCCACATCAGCAGCCGCCATCCGGAGGATCCCGGAAAATACCTGCTGTCCTGCTCGCGCGCCCCTGAACTGGTCAGCGCCGACGACATCATGGTCTTCGATCTCGATTCCAACCCGGTGAACGGCGACGCGCGCAACCCGTACCTGGAACGCTTCATCCACGGCGAGATCTACCGTGTGCGGCCCGACGTGCAGGCGATCGTGCACAGCCACTCGCCCTCGGTGATCCCGTTCGCCGCCTCTTCGGCGCGCCTCAAGCCCATCTATCACATGAGCGGATTCCTGACCGGCGAGACGCACGTTTTCGACATGCGCCACAGGTTCGGCTGCACCGACATGCTGGTGCGCAACCGCGACCACGGCGCCGCGCTCGCCGCCGAACTGGGCCAGAAGGGGGTGGTCCTGATGCGCGGCCACGGCTTCGTCGCCTGCGGACCCTCGATTCCGGTGGCGGTCTACCGCGCCATATACACGGAAAAGAACGCCGACCTGCAGCAGCGCGCGATCACGCTGGGAGGTGACGTCACCTATCTGGACGACGAGGAGGCGAGGCTGGCCGAGGCGACCAACCGAGGCGTCGTGGCGCGCCCCTGGGAACTCTGGAAGCGCCAGGTCCAGCAGGGCTGAAATTTCCCGGCGCGACGGCCCGCAGACCGCCACAGGCGCATCAGGTGCCGAGAATGGAGCCTGCCGCAATGCCCAGCGCGTCGCCGGAGACCTTCTTGCCGTCGCCGAGCTTGGCCTTGAGGACATGGATGCGGCCGCTTTGCGAGCTGACGACCAGTTCGCCGTCCCCTGACGCGACCACTTCGCCGATCTTGCCCTTGACCGCACCGAAGGTCACGACCCGCTCCAGGCGCGCCTCGTAGATCCACAACTTGGTGCCGTTGAGGGTGGTCCAGGCACCCGGCGCGGGGCTGCACCCGCGAATCAGGTTGTAGACGATGCTTGAATGATTGGCCCAGTTGATCCTCGACTCGGCGTCGCGGCACCAGCCTTCGTAGCTGGCCTGCGATTCGTCCTGGATGGTCTCGGTGTGCTTGCCGGCCACCACCAGGTCGGCCGCCTCGAGCATGGCGGCCACGCCCATCGGAAAGAGCCGGTCGAAATACACCGAGCCAAGGGTGTCGTCAGGGCCGATCGGGGTGGTCTTCTGCAGGATGATCGCGCCTTCGTCGAGCCCGTCGGTGGGCCGGAAGATGGTCAGGCCGGTTTCCTTTTCGCCGCAGATGATCGGCCAGGAAATCGACGAAGGGCCGCGGTACTTCGGCAGGAGCGAGGGGTGGTACTGGATGGTGCCGTGCCTGGGAATGTTGACGAAATCCTGGGGCGCGAACTGCAGTACGTAGGCCATGATGCCGATGTCGGCCTCGGCCGCCTTCATGGCTTCGACCGCCTCGGGCGCCTTGAGCGACTTGAACTGGTGGACGGTCAAGCCCTTTTCCTGGGCCGCGACGCGCAGCGCATCCGGGCGGGCTCCTTCCTTCTCCGGCGCACAGAACACTGCCGCCACTTCGTCGCCGCGGGCGAGGAGCGCCTCGAGTACCGCCTTGCCGAAATCCTGCTGGCCGATGATTGCCACTTTCATTGTCCTGCCTCCTCGATTGAAACGGATGGGCACGCGGCGGCGCCCATCGGGCAGCCGCGCCTGCGCGCTGCGTAGCGGCGCGAATCAGCCCTTCTTGGGCGGAGCGCTGAAGGCGCCGGCGGCCTTGAGCGATTCGACCCTGGCGGCATCGTAGCCGAGTACCTGCGCCAACACCTCGTCGGTGTGTTCTCCCAGCAACGGGGAACGCTCTATCCTCGCGGGAGACGCCGAGAGCTTGATCGGCATGCCGACGTTCCACCACTTGCCGCGCTGCGGATGATCGAGTTCGACGTACATGTCCCGCCCGCGCACATGCTCGTCGGTGGCCAGGTCCTGGGTCGACATGATCGGACCGCAAGGCACGTCCAGCTCGTTGAGGATGGCCATGAATTCGCGCTTGGTGTACTTCTCTGCGAACTTGTTGATCAGCGTCCACATCAGCTGCTGGTTCTTGCGCCGCTCGCCGATGGTGGCGAACTGCGGGTCGGTGTCGAGATGCGGGAACTCGACATCGGGGCCTATGCGCTTGGCCAGCGCCCCCCAGACGGCCTCCTGGACCACGACGTAGATCCAGTCGTTCGCGCCGTGAGGCTTGCAGTGGATCGCGTTGCCCAGCTGGCCGCCACCGGAATCATTGCCGGCGCGCGGCACGTCATGCATGCCGGTGTAGGTGGGCACCGAATACTCGGGCAGCGCACCGTGCGTGAGGCGCTGATGGTCGCGGAACTTGACGCGGCACAGGTTCATCACACCGTCCATCATCGCGACTTCCACATACTGCCCCTTGCCGGTGCGGTTGGCCTGGTGCAGGGCGCCGAGCAGCCCGATGGCCAAGTGCAAGCCGGTGCCGGAATCGCCGATCTGGGCGCCGGTCACGTAGGGCGGGCCGTCGGGAACACCGGTGGTGCTCATCGCCCCCCCCATCGCCTGGGCGACGTTTTCGTAGGCCTTGAACTCCGCATACGGGCCGGACGAACCGAAGCCCTTGATGGATCCCATCACGAGCTTGGGATTGATCTCATGGATCTTCTCCCAGGTGAAGCCGAGCCTGTCCAGCACCCCGGGGCCGAAATTCTCCATCATGATGTCGCACTTCTTGAGCAGGTCGACGAACACTTCCTTTCCCTGCGGCGACTTCATGTTCACCGTGATCGAGCGCTTGTTGCAGTTGAGCATGGTGAAGTACAGGCTGTCAGCGCCCGGGACGTCGCGCAACTGCCCGCGTGTCGCGTCTCCCTGGGGCGGCTCGAACTTGATCACGTCAGCGCCCATCCAGGCAAGCAACTGCGAGCAGGTCGGCCCGGCCTGCACGTGGGTCATGTCCAGAATGCGTACGCCTTTGAGTGCTTCCATGTCTTGTTCCAGTAGTTGGGTTGCAATTTGGGATTTTAGAACGCGGCAATCAATCGCGGAATCAAGGCTGGTTGCGGCCGCGGCACACGGTGCCTGCGCCCCCCGCACGTACAGGCCGGCCGGCGCCGACCGCGCGCTCGGGAGCGGCTCGCACTATATGTTTTTCGCACCGGTCCGGGCCTTGACCGATATCAAAAGCGCCCGACGGGCGACGGCGGCACCTCTCGCGGCATAAGCCTCCATGGTCCGCTGCCGGGTCGGGTCGAATATAATCGAGGCCCTCGGGCCGGGGGATCGGGCTCTCCGGCCTGTATCAGGCAACGTCGTCATGACCAGCATCGCGTCACACCCCCAGCGCAACAGCATTCGCGTGCAGCTCAGGCAGAACCGCACGCTGCGCAACCTCGGCGCCCCCTACTGGGACGAGCTCGAACCCAAGCTTGAAATCGCGGAGTATGCCAAAGGCGCCATGCTGGTGACCCAGGGTTCCGAGGACATGGAGCAGTTCTTCATCCTCGAAGGCATACTCAAGCGGGTGGTCGGCAACTCGGACGGCAAGGAAATGATCCTGCGGCTGGCCGCCGAAACCGACATGGACACCAGCTATGCCGCGTGGCGCCTCCATACCCCGACGCCCTACAGCATCGTCGCCCTGACCAACTGCCGGGTCGCGCGTCTGCCGATGGAAGCCTGGGTGGAATTCCTCGCGCACCACGGCGAAGTCAAGGAAGCCTTCGAATACGAGGTGATGCGCCTGATGTCCGAGGTGATGGCCCACACCATCACCCTGCACCTGCTCGACGCCCCTGGGCGCCTGGCGCGCTTCGAGCGAAAGCACCCCGACCTGATCGACCGCATCCCCAAGAAAGAGCTCGCGGCCTACCTCAACATCACGCCCGAGACGCTCAGCCGGGTCAAGACCCGCAAGTAGCCCGCTCACCGCACAAACCCGTCGCTGTCGCCCTGCGCGGCCTCAGGCGGGGCGCCCGCGCAGGCGGGCCAGCACGGCGGAGACCAGCGGCCAGGCCAGCAAACCGAGCGCCAGCAAGGTCATGCTGCCGACCAGCCCGTTGCTGAAAAAGATCGACATATCGCCCTGCGAAACCAGCATCGATTGACGGAACGACTCCTCGGCACGATCACCAAGGACGATGGCCAGCACCAGAGGAGCAAGTGGGTAATTGAGCTTGGAGAACACATAGCCGGCGACGCCGAATATGACCATCATGTAGACGTCGAACATCGACCCCGCCACCGTGTAGGCACCGATCGCGCAGATCACCAGGATGACCGGCGCAATGATGGCGAAGGGAATACGCAGGATCGCCGCAAAAAAGGGCACGCAGGTAAGCACGACGATCAGTCCGACGATGTTGCCCAGATACATCGACGCGATCAGGCCCCAGACGAAGTCCTTCTGCTCGGTAAACAGCAGCGGCCCCGGTTGCAGGCCCCAGATCAGCAGACCGCCCAAAAGCACGGCCGCAGTCGGCGAACCCGGCACGCCAAGCGTGAGCATGGGCAAGAGCGCGCTGGTCCCGGCAGCATGGGCCGCCGTCTCGGGCGCCACCACGCCTTCGATCTGCGGCTTGTCGGCACTGCCGAAGTCGGCGCCGTTCTTGCTCATGCGCTGGGCCACGCCATAGCTCATGAAGGAAGCAGGCGTGGCGCCTCCGGGCACGATGCCCATGAAGCAGCCGATGGCGGACGAGCGGAGCGAGGTCAGCCAGTACTTGGGCAATTCACGCCAGGTTTCCAGCACCACACGGGGATTGATCTTGGCCTGGGTACCCTTGAATTCGAGGCCTTCCTCAAGCGTCTTGAGGATCTCGCCGATGCCGAACAACCCGATGACGGCGATCAGGAAGTCGAAGCCCTTCAGAAGCTCCGTGTGCCCGAAAGTGAGCCGCAACTGCCCGGTCACCTTGTCGAGCCCGACAGCGGCCAGCGCGAAGCCCAGCATCATCGCGGCGATGGTCTTGACGGGATTGCCCTTGCTCATGCCGATGAAGGCGCAGAAGGTGAGCAGGTATACCGAAAAGTACTCGGGCGGCCCGAACTGCAAGGCGAAGCGGGCAACGAAGGGCGAAAGGAAAGTAATGAGGACCACCGCCACCAGGGCGCCGACAAACGAGGAGGTGAATGCGGAGGTCAGCGCAGCGCCGGCACGCCCTTTCTGCGCCAGGGGATAGCCGTCAAAGGTGGTCGCCACGGACCAGGGCTCGCCGGGAATGTTGAACAGGATGGAGGTGATCGCGCCGCCGAACAGCGCGCCCCAGTAGATGCAGGACAAGAGGATGATCGCCGAGGTCGTTCCGCCCGGAGTCTGGGCCATCGTGAAGGTCAGGGGCAGCAGGATGGCCACGCCGTTGGCCCCGCCAAGCCCGGGCAGGACGCCGATGAGCACGCCCAGCACCACGCCCACGAACATGTAGACAAGGTTCATCGGCGACAAAGCCACCGAGAACCCGTGCATCAACGACGAAATTTCATCCATGTCCAGGCTCCTAGCTCAGTCCCAGGGCGGCCTCAAGCGGGCCCTTGGGGAGCGGCACTTTGAACCAGATTTCAAACAGAAGGAAGAAGAACACCGTCACGCCGGCGGAAACCGGAATGATGCGCGAAAACCCGTAGCGCCCGAGGCGCCACATGAACAGCGCTATGAACAGCAGCGACGCCAAGTAGATGCCCAGCCACGCGATAGCCGCGGTGTAAATCGCGGTCGGGACGAGGACCGACAGCACAAGCTTGATCTGCGGCACGGTCACGAAACTCTCGCGCGAGCCGCGCCGCAATGCCTTGAGGAAGGTCGCGGTCGCCGACAGGCAAAGTATCAGGCCGATGTAGAACGGGAAATAGCCCGCCTGGGGCCCATCCTCGGCCCACTTGTTGCCCAGCCGGAAACTGTCATAGATCACGACCGCGCCGACCAGGAAAAACAGGACGGCCACGATCAGTTCGAGGGTTCGGACGGATGCGGCCGAACGTTCGGAAGAATCATCGTTCATGGCGAAACCGATCGGGAGGTTGAACGGATGCGACGAGCAGGAACCGCCGGCTCCGGCGCGCGACCGCCGGTGCCAGCGCATGACGCAAGGGAACTACTTGCTGCCAGCGAGGAAGCCGGCTTCCTTCATCAGTTGCAGGTGACGCTGCTCTTCCTTGCCGACCCAGGTGCGATAGTCATCGCCCATCAGCGTGGTCGTGTTGAAGGCACCTTTTTCCATGAAGTCCTTCCACTCAGGTGTCTGGCGCACCTTCTTCATGAGGTTCACGTAGAACACTCTCTGGTCTTCGGTCACCCCGGGCGCCATGAAGATGCCACGCAGCATCAGGTAATCGACATCGATGCCTGCCTGCTTGCAGGGTGGAATGTCGTACCAGGACATGGTATCGGTGACCTTCTGCTTGTAGGGCATGCGCTCGTCGTCGAAAACGCACAGCGGGCGCAGTTTGCCGCCGCGCCATTGGGCAACCGCTTCGATCGGATTGTTCACCGAAGAGTCGATGTGCTTGCCCACGAGTTGCACGGCGACGTCGCCGCCGCCCTTGAACGGAATGTAGGTGAACTTGATCCCGGTCTGCTTTTCGATCGCGACGGTGATGATCTGGTCTTCCTGACGCGAACCGGTGCCCCCCATCTTGAATTTGTTGGGTCCGGCCTTCTTGACCGCCTCGATGTATTCCTTGGCGGTCTTGTACGGCGACTCCGCATTGACCCACAGCACGAACTGGTCGAGTGCCATCATCGAAACCGGCGTCAGGTCCTTCCAGTTGAAGGGCACACCGGTCGCCATAGGCGTGGTGAAGAGGTTGGAAAGCGTGATGATGATCTTGTGCGGATCCCCCTTGGCCGCCTTGACCTCGAGGAAGCCCTCGGCACCGGCGCCGCCGCCCTTGTTGACCACAATCAGCGGCTGTTTCATCAGGTTGCCCTTGGCCACGACACCCTGAATAAAGCGCGCCATCTGGTCGGCACCGCCACCGGTACCGGCCGGCACGACGAATTCGACCGATTTGGTCGGCTCCCATGAAGCGAACGAAACAGTTGAAGCAGTCACGGCAAAGCATGCAGCCATGACCCGGAACAGTCTGGAAACATTCATTGCGACTCTCCTTTGGTAACCCGCGAAAAAACAGCGGCGGATTGTATTGTTTTTTTTGCTGCGCGAACTATGCGGGCATTTAATTCCGCGACATGCCGAATCGCCGGATCTACGCTCGGAAACCCGGCATGTTCCGCCCGGCGATGCCCTCCCCGAACGGGGCGTGCGGCGAGGACGTCAGAACAGGCCTACGACCTTGCCGCTGTCATCGAGATCGATGACCTCCGCCGAGGGCACCTTCGGCAACCCAGGCATGGTCATCACGTCACCGCACACCATCACGATGAACTCCGCGCCGGCGGCAAGACGCACTTCGCGGATATTCAGGATGTGGCCGCTGGGTGCGCCGCGCAACTGGGCGTCGGTCGAGAACGAGTACTGCGTCTTGGCCACGCAGATCGGGTAGTGGCCGTAGCCGTCTTCCTGGAGTTTCTTGATCTGGTTGCGGATCTTGTTGTCGGCGGTGATGTCGGCGGCCCCGTAGATCTTGGAGGTGATCTTCTTCATCTTCTCCCACAGCGGGTCGTTGTCTTCATACACGAAGGAGAAACTGTTCGGTGCATCGCACAGCTTGACGACCTCGCGCGCGACGTCGGCCGCGCCCTTGCCGCCGTCGGCCCAGTGCCTGGCGAGCACCACCGGCACGCCCAGGATGGAGAGCTTGTCGCGCAGCAGCGCGTGTTCGGCTTCCGTATCGTGGATGAAATGATTGATCGAGACTACGCAGGGCATGCCGTAGTTCTTGGTGACGTTGTGCACATGGCGCTCGAGGTTGGCAATGCCTTTCTCCAGTGCGGCGAGATTCTCGGTATTGATGACCTTGAGGTCTGCGCCGCCGTGGTACTTGAGCGCGCGCACTGTCGCGACGATCACCACCGCGCTCGGGCGGAGACCCGACTTGCGGCACTTGATGTCGACGAACTTCTCGGCGCCCAGGTCGGCACCGAAGCCGGCTTCGGTCACCACATAGTCGGCGAGTTTGAGCGCGGTCTGCGTCGCGATCACGGAATTGCAGCCATGGGCGATGTTGGCGAACGGACCGCCGTGGATGAAGGCCGGGTTGTTTTCCAGCGTTTGCACCAGGTTGGGCGCCAGCGCATCCTTGAGCAGCACGGTCATCGCGCCGTGGACCTTGAGGTCGCGGGCACGCACCGGTTTCTGGTCGCGCGTATAGGCGACGATGATGTTGCCGAGGCGTTCCTTCAGGTCCTTGAGGGATGTGGCCAGGCAGAAGATCGCCATCACCTCGGAGGCCACGACGATGTCGAAACCATCCTCGCGCGGATACCCGTTGGCCGTACCCCCCAAAGCAATGGTGATGTCACGCAACGAGCGGTCGTTCATGTCGACCACGCGCTTCCACTGGATGCGGCGGATGTCGATGCCCAGTTCGTTGCCGTGGTGGATGTGGTTGTCGATCGCGGCAGCCAGCAGGTTGTTGGCCAGCGCGATGGCGGAGAAGTCGCCGGTGAAATGCAGGTTGATGTCTTCCATCGGCACGACCTGCGCATAGCCGCCGCCCGCCGCGCCGCCCTTGACGCCGAACACCGGGCCCAGGGAGGGTTCGCGCAGCGCGATGATCGCCTTCTTGCCGATGTGATTGAGGGCGTCGCCCAGACCCACGGTGGTGGTGGTCTTGCCCTCGCCCGCCGGCGTCGGATTGATCGCGGTGACAAGGATCAGCTTGCCGTCGGGCCGATCCTTGAGCGTTTCGATGTATTCAAGCGAAAGTTTGGCCTTGTGATGGCCGTAGGGCACGAGATGTTCGTCGCTGATGCCGAGCTTTTCGCGCGCGACCTGTGCGATGCGTTGCATGGTTGCGGCTTGTGCGATCTCGATGTCGGATTTGGGCATTGTCGTCCTCGTTTGGGCCTGCTGTTGCTCGGTCGCACCGGATGCGGTGCGGTGAAATTTAGTGGGCGCGTCGATGCGTAACCTTGACAGATGTCAAGAGGCGGCCGGCGTCTGTGACCGCTACTTCTTGTTCGCGGCGCTCTGCGGATTGAGGTTGCCGATTCGTCCGCTCTCAGTACCAGCCTTCTCGTCGATGACGGCATTGATGAGCGTGGGCTTTCCCGAAGCGATGGCCTCCCTGAGCGCGGCGCCGAGTTCCTCAGGCGTCGTCGCGTGGCGGCCGATGCCGCCGAAGGCCTCCATCATCCGGTCGTAGCGCGCGCCCTTGACGAACACGGTCGGCGCCGCGTCGCGCCCTCCGGTCGGGTTGACGTCGGTACCCCTGTAGACCCCGTTGTTGTTGAACACCACGATGCACACCGGCAAGTCGTAGCGGCAAATGGTCTCGACTTCCATTCCCGAGAAACCGAACGCGCTGTCGCCCTCGACCGCCACGACCTGCTTGCCCATGGTGACCGCCGCACCGATGGCAAAGCCCATGCCGATGCCCATGATGCCCCAGGTACCGGAATCGAGACGCTTGCGCGGTTCCTGCATGTCGATGATGGAACGCGCGAAGTCGAGCGTGTTGGCGCCTTCGTTGACCAGATAGATGTCGGGACGCTCGCGCAGCACGTCGCGAATGGCGCGCAGCGCACTGTGGAAATTCATCGGCGAGGGGTTCTGGTCCAGCGTGGCCGCCATCTTGGCGAGGTTCTTCCCCTTACGCTCGTTGATCGCGGCGATCCAGTCCGCATCGACCTGCGGAAACCCGTCATCGATGCCGGCCAGCAGCGCCGCTGCGCACGAGCCGACGTCGCCGATCAGCGGCGCGGCGATCTCGACGTTGCTGTCGATTTCAGTGGGAGCGATGTCGATCTGGACGAATCGCTTGGGATTCGGCGCTCCCCACGTCTTCCCCTTGCCGTGGGACAGGAGCCAGTTCAGGCGCGCGCCGATGAGCATGACGACATCGGCCTCGGCAAGAACGTAGGAGCGCGCCGCCGCAGCCGATTGAGGATGATTGTCGGGCAGCAGTCCCTTGGCCATGGACATCGGCAGATAGGGAATCCCGGATTTCTCGACCAGCGCGCGGACTGCGGCGTCTGCCTGCGCATAGGCGGCGCCCTTGCCGAGCAGGATCAGCGGACGCTTGGCGGACTTGAGCACGCCGAGCGCGCGCGCCACCGCCTCCGGGGCCGGAATCTGGCGTGGCGCGGGATCGACCACCCGGACCAGCGATTTGCGGCCACGCTCGGCGTCCAGGGTCTGCGCCAGCAGCTTGGCCGGCAAGTCCAGATACACCCCGCCGGGGCGCCCGGACACCGCTGCGCGGATCGCGCGCGCGACGCCAATGCCGATGTCCTCGGCATGCAGCACCCGGTAGGCGGCCTTGGCATAAGGCCTGGCCGCATTGAGCTGATCCATCTCCTCATAGTCGCCCTGCTGGAGGTCGACGATCTCGCGCTCCGACGAACCGCTGATGAGGATCATCGGGAAGCAGTTGGTCGTGGCATTGGCCAGTGCGGTCAGGCCGTTGAGGAAACCCGGCGCCGAGACGGTGAGGCATATGCCCGGCTTCTGGGTCAGGTAGCCGGCGATCGCCGCCGCGTTGCCGGCATGCTGCTCGTGGCGGAACCCGATGAAGCGCAGGCCCTCGGCCTGCGCCAGGCGGGCAAGATCGGTAATCGGGATGCCGACCAGGCCGAAGATGGTGTCGATACCGTTGCACTTGAGCGCATCGACGACAAGATGGAAGCCGTCGGTGAGCTCGGTTGTCGTTGCTTCGCTGGACATGTTGAGAACCCTTTCCCCTTTGGTTAGGTAAAAGCGGGCGCCACCGGATAAGTCCCGGCCTGCCGGACATCATGCCTGGCGCGGGTTCGACCGAACCGTCGCCCGAACCCGCGCCTAAGCCGCTGAGGACCAGCGGGCATCGCCCGCGATCCGCGTGGAGGTCTCCGGACATGCGCCGCCTCCATCGTGCGGGCGCAGTGTACGAGCCCGCGCTCGGGGGTGCACTTGACTTGAATCATCTTTTCGAAAATTCGCGCCGCCCGCGGCGCGACGGCAAGTCGGGCGCGCCGCCGCCGGCACGCCCGCCCGCGCGGCTACCCGGCCATTGATTTGCCGCCACCGTAGCTCGACAGCGGCGTCAGCGTGCCGCCCCGGCTGACGCGCACGGCGCAGTACTTGAATTCCGGAATCTTGCCGAACGGGTCGAGCACCGGGTTGGTCAGCAGGTTGGCAGCCGCCTCGTAATAGCAGAACGGCATGAACACCCCGCCGCGCGGCGTCCCCTCTTCAGCGCGCGCATACAGCGATACCTTGCCGCGCCTGGATTCGACGGTGATGATGTCGCCGGGTGCTGCTCCCATCTGCTCCAGATCGAGCGGGTGCAACATGGCGACCGCGAACGGCTCGATGACATCGAGCACCGACGCACGGCGGGTCATCGAACCTGTGTGCCAATGCTCGAGCTGGCGGCCGGTGATGAGCACGAAGGGATACGCCGCGTCCGGTTGCTCGGCCGCCGGAATCAGGTCGGCCGGCACCAGCTTGGCGCGCCCGGTCGGTGTCGGAAAACGCTCGGTAAAGACCACGGGCGTGCCGGGATCGCCCTCGGCCTCCAGCGGATAGGTAAGCCCGGATTCCGCGTTGAGGCGTTCCCAGGTCATGCCGGCGATGGAAGGCATGGCGTGGCGCATCTCGTCGAACACCTCGGCCACGCCGCTGTCCTCGCCCTGGTAATTCCAGTCCAGGCCGAGCCGCCGCGCGATCTCCTGGATGATCCACAAATCCTGGCGCGCCTGCCCCGGGCATTCGAGCGCACGCCGGCCCAACTGGACCATGCGGTCGGTATTACTGAAGGTGCCGGTCTTCTCGGGAAAGGCCGAGGCCGGCAACACCACGTCGGCGAGATAGGCCGTCTCGGTCATGAATATGTCCTGCACCACCAGGCATTTCAGGTTGGCCATCGCCTCGCGCGCATGCTGCAGATCCGGGTCGGACATCGCGGGGTTCTCGCCCATGATGTACATGCCCCAGATCTTTGCCGGATCGGTGTCGGGCGCCATCGCCTTGCGCATGATCTCCACCACGGTCAGGCCGGGCTTGCGGTCAAGGCTGGCGTTCCACAACTTCTCGAACTTCGCATTGGCCTCCGGGTTGTCGACCCGCCGGTAGTCCGGATACATCATCGGAATCAGGCCGGCGTCGGAGGCACCCTGGACATTGTTCTGCCCGCGCAGGGGGTGCAGTCCCGTGCCCGGCCGGCCGATCTGCCCGGTCATCATGCACAGCGCGATCAAGCAACGCGCGTTGTCGGTGCCGTGGATGTGCTGCGAAATGCCCATGCCCCACAGGATCATCGCGCTCTTCGCGGTAGCGAATGCGCGCGCGACCTCGCGTATGGTTGAGGCCGGGATGCCGCATATCTTTTCCATCACCTCGGGCGCGTAGCCGCGCACGTTTTGCGCCAGCGCCTCGTAGCCGCTGGTGCGATCCCGCACGAACGCCTCGTTGACCAGGCCTTCCTCGACGATGGTGTACATCATCGCGTTGAGCAGGGCGACATCGGTGTCGGCCTTGAATTGCAGGTAGCGCCAGGCGCTGCGGTGCAGATCGTTGCGGCGCGGATCGGCGACCACCAGCCTGGTGCCGTTCCTGGCAGCGTTCTTGATCCATGTCGCGGCCACCGGATGATTGGAGGTCGGATTGGCGCCGATTACCAGAACGAGTTCGGCATGGCGGACGTCTGAGACCTGGTTGGAAACCGCGCCGGAACCCACGCCTTCAAGAAGCGCCGAAACCGACGAGGCATGGCATAGCCGCGTGCAGTGGTCGACGTTGTTGCTGCCGAAGCCGGTACGCACCAGCTTCTGGAACAGATAGGCCTCCTCGTTGCTGCCTTTGGCCGAGCCGAAGCCGGCCAGCGCGTACCGGCCATGCGAATCGCGCAGCGCCTTGAGCCCGCCCGCGGCCATGTCCAGGGCCTCCTCCCAGCTGGCTTCGCGGAATATCTCGTGCAATTGCGCCGGATCCATCGAGAAGTCGCCGCTCTTGGGCGCGCCCGCACGGCGGATCAGCGGCTTGGTGAGGCGCTGCTTGTGATGCACGTAATCGAATCCGTAGCGTCCCTTGACGCACAGCCGGCCCCGATTGGCGGGGCCGTCGCGCCCCTCCACTGAAACAATGCGGTCGTCCTTGATGTTGTAGGTCAGTTGGCATCCTACGCCGCAGTACGGGCACACCGAGTCCACCTTCCTGTCCGGCTTGGCAAGGCCCGCATTGTTGGCCGGCATCAGCGCGCCGGTCGGGCAGGCCTGCACGCACTCGCCGCAGGCCACGCAGGTCGACTCTCCCATCGCGTCGTCGAGATCGAAGACGATTTTCGAATGATCGCCACGCATCGCGTAGCCGATCACGTCGTTGACCTGCTCCTCGCGGCAGGCGCGCACGCAACGCGTGCACTGGATGCAGGCGTCCAGATTGACCGCGATAGCCGGATGCGAAACATCGGGATTCGGACTCCGCCTCGGCAGCGCCTTCAGGGCCGCGCGCGCGCCGGTGACGCCAAGCTTGCCCGCCCACAAGTCAAGCTCCGAGTCGGGCTTGTACTGCCTGTCCGGCATGTCCGACAGCAACAGTTCGAGCACCATCTTCTGCGATTTTTCAGCGCGCGGCGAATCGGTGATGACCTCCATGCCTGGCGTCGCGGCGCGGCAGCAGGCGGGCGCAAGCACCCGCTCGCCCTTGACCTCGACCACGCATGCGCGGCAGTTGCCGTCCGCCCGGTAGCCTTCCTTGTAGCAAAGATGCGGGATGGCCACGCCATTGCGCCTGGCGGCGGCGAGGATGGACTCGCCATTGAAGGCCTCGACCTCACGGCCATTGAGGCTGAATGCCACGACACTGGCGGGCACTTCGCGTTTCAGCGGGGCGTTCATGGCCTAGACTTCTCCGGGGAAATACTTCGCGATGCAGCGGATCGGGTTCGGGGCCGCCTGGCCGAGGCCGCATATCGACGCCTCGCCCATGACTTGGCCCAGGTCTTCAAGCGTTTCGAGATCCCATTTCGGCGCTTCCATCAGCGCGGCCGCCTTGGCCGTTCCCACCCTGCACGGCGTGCACTGGCCGCAGGACTCGTGCTTGAAGAAGTTCATCACGTTGCGCGCGGCATCGCGCGCCCGGTCCTTGTCGGACAGGATCATCACCGCAGCCGAGCCGATGAAGCAGCCGTGCGGCTGCAGGGTATCGAAATCGAGCGGCACATCGCCCAGGCTGGCGGGCAGGATGCCCCCGGATGCGCCGCCGGGCAGATAGGCATAGAAAGCATGTCCGTCCAGCATGCCGCCGCAATACTCCGCGATCAGCTCGCGCACCGTGATGCCCGCAGGTGCCAGATGCATGCCTGGCCGCTTCACCCTGCCCGATACGGAAAAGGAGCGCAGCCCGCGACGGCCGTGGCGCCCGAATCCGGCGAACCAGTCCGCGCCGCGGGTGAGGATGTCGCGCACCCAGTAAAGGGTTTCGAAGTTGTGTTCCAGCGTCGGGTAACCGAACAGCCCGACCTGCGCCACATAGGGCGGCCGCAGGCGCGGTTCGCCGCGCTTGCCCTCGATGGACTCGATCATCGCCGACTCTTCGCCGCAGATGTAGGCGCCGGCACCGCGCCGCAGTTCGATCGGCGGCAGGGCGCAGGGCGGATCGGCCTTGAGGCGCGCCAGTTCCTTCTCCAGGATGGCGCGGCAGCCGTGATACTCGTCGCGCAGATAGATATAGATCGCGCCGACCCCGGTGACCCAGGCAGCGATCAACATGCCCTCCAGGAAGCGGTGCGGGTCGCGCTCCAGGTAAGTCCGGTCCTTGAAAGTGCCGGGCTCGCCCTCGTCGATGTTGACGGCCATCACTTTGGGCCCGGCCTCGGCGCGCACGATCCGCCACTTGCGCCCGGCCGGGAAGCCGGCGCCACCCAAGCCGCGCAATCCGGACTTCTCCATGGCGGCAATCATGGCCTCCGGGTCATGCCCGCCCGCGAGACATTGCGCCAGCAGATCATAGCCACCCGCCTTGCGGTACGTGACATAGCCGGCATAACCCGGCGCCGCCTTTGCCGACGGCCCTGGCGTCTGTGACGGATCGACAAAGCGCACTGGGTCGAACGGCGTACGGTCGGAAGCCGCCGGATGCCGGGTCCTGCCGCCGGCGGCCGCCTCTTGCACCGCCTGAAGCGTCGCGTGCGGCAGGGCATTCTGGCCCACCACGACCGCGGGCGCCTGTTCGCAGCGCCCGACGCACGGCGCCGGGATTACCCTGACATGGGCCCCGAGCACGGCGGGCAGACGTTCGAGCAGGTCTCGCGCACCGGCCAACTCGCAGGCAACCGATTCGCACACCCGGATGGTCAGCCTGGCGGCGTCGCCCGCGTCGCCATCCCGCACCACATCGAAGTGATGATAGAAGGTCGCGACCTCGAAGACCTCGGCCATGCCGATCTTCATTTCCTGCGCCAGGGCCACCAAATGGCGTTCGGCCAGCGCGCCGTAACGATCCTGGATGCGATGCAGGTGCTCGATGAGCAGATCGCGCCGGCGTGGCGCATCCCCGAGCAGCGCCGCGACTTCGGCCAACGACCGGGCATCCACATGGCGCCCTTTGGCACGGGTCTTGAGCCGGATCTGGCTCTCCACTGCCTGCAGTGGTATGAGTTGGGAACTTCCCATCTGAATCCTGTTTTCGCGTTCGCGATGCGTCGTTGATTCAAGTAGACATTTCGCGGCCCGCATAGCTGCGGGATGGCGACGCGCCGACACGCCCAGGGAACTGGCCGATGTCGCGGATCTGCAACCACCACAAGGTTAGAAGCCGCGCGTCATCGCGGCATTGATGAAAGTCAAAGCGCCCGGCGCAGCGATCAAGTCACTACGTTGGAACGCTCGAAGGCCTAGGGCTTGATCGGCGGAAACAATTCGGGCAGCGGAGGTTCCGACTCCTCCACCGTTCGGAAACCGCCGGCGATTTCCAGCGTACGATCGAATTCGTCGAGCGCGGCCGCGTCAAATTCGACCGTGACCTCATAGCCGGCCGATGAGGGCAGGGCACCTGCGTGGCCGCCGGGATCCGAGGCAGACTGCTGGGTCTCGAAACCCGCCGAATCGAGCGTCTGGGTCGCTTCGTAAGGCTCGTCGGAATCAAGCAATTGTGTCGCTTCGTAGGGCTCGTCGGCATCGAACAGTTGCGTGGCTTCGTAGGGCTCATCGGGATTGAACAGTTGCGTCGCCTCGTGGTGCTGATCCGCAGTGAAATCGCCGTCCCCGTCTTCGCCGGAGTGGATCAATGGCGGAAACATGTCCCGCCCGAGTTCGTCCATCGGATCCGCTTCGCGGCCGCGGTTCGGCGCCGAAAGGAAATGCCCGGCGAGTTCCTGTGTGCTCTGGTCGGCGATCGGCCGCGTGGCGGGCATGAGCGAGCGCGCCGGCGTGCCTGCCGGGCCGGGCGGCGTACGCGCAGGCCTTTGTCCCGGCGGACCAAGCGACGCGGCCATGTCGGAGGTGGCGACATGCGCTGCCTGGGAGGCCTGAGTCTGTCCGCGACCGGTGCGCGCGTGGACATCGAAATCGGGCGCCAGCATCTCTGGTTCTGCTACCTGCGGCAAATGCCCGAAGTCGGGTGCCATTTCGGAGGTAGCCACAGCAGGCTGGGCAAACGAAGACGGAACCATCTCGCTGGTGCTCATGCCGCCGTCGTGCGAGACGAATCCGCCGTCGAGTTTGGTTGTCGACACCTCCGACATCGCGTCGAAATGCGCGCCCAACTCGGTTGTCAGGACCGCGTCGCCGGGCAATTCCGAAACCGGCAGGGCTGGCACCATCTCGCCGGTCGCCTCCGGGCCGAGTTCGAAGGGCTGCGGGGCCGTGCCTGCCTTGGGATGCTGCGTCAAGGCCATTTGCGCGATGACCGCCGCTGCCGAGGCCGGCAGCGGTTGCACCACTACGGTCGTCGTGCGTGGCGCATTGGCGGCCGGCGCAGGCGCCCGCGCCGGCGCGGGGTCGGGCACGTAGGCCGGCGCCCAAATTGGTGGTGCGGCGGACGACGCGCCGGGTGCAGCGGCTGCCGGCGGCGCCGCGGCCGGCAGCGCATCGAAGCCGGCAACGACGCGCTGCGGCTTGGCGAACACACTCCAGCCCGGCGCCTCGGCCGCCAGGCGCGGTGCCACGCCGGCTGCGGGCACGTCGGCTTCGCCTTCCGGCAGCGGCGAAGGGTGCACTGCGACAGGGGAAAAATGCCGAGCCAGCCGATTGGCCTCGCCCATCCGCGCCACCATTGCATCGATGGCGATGCGACGGATTTCCGCCGCGAGTTCCTCTGTCGCGAAGGCGAATGCCGCGGGGTTGATCTCCAGGAAGGTGACCTGGTTCAGGGTGGTGACGGACGCGGTACGCCTGCCGGCCTCGCTGTGGAGGAACCCGACTTCGCCGACGATGTCGCCACGCTTGAGCTTGGCAAGCGCCCGGTCGCCCTTTTCAACCTCCACCTCGCCGTCGATGATGAAGCCGAACGACTTGCCAGGGTCGCCATCCTTCATGATGACGGTGGCCGGGGCCAAGACGCGCCAGGCCGACAGCCGTAGCAACTCCCACACGTCGACGTCATCGAGCTTGCCCAGCAGCGGCAGGCCGCGCACCGCCTTCCATTTGGTTTCGTCCGGCAGGGCCTGCCCGTCCTGCAGGATCTGGAACCGCACAGAGGACAGGTCCTTGGCCATGTCGGCCCCGAGCCTGTAGCGGGAATAGAGGTCCTTTTCAAGCGCACGGACGAGCACCTTGTTGGTAAGCTCGGGCAGGTCCGGATTGAGTTGGGTGACAGGCACCGCCTCGGTATTGATGATCTTGTAGACCAGCGCCGCAGTATTGGGCCCGCGGAACGGCAGGCGGCCGGTGAGCAGTTGATAGAACATCACCCCCAGCGAATACAGGTCGGTCTGGTGGTTGAGCGTGTAGCCCTTGATCTGCTCCGGGCTCATGTACGAGGGCGAGCCCAGGCCGTTGATGAAGGTCGAATCGACGTTGACGTTCTTGCGGATATTGAGCGCCAGTCCGAAGTCCATCAGCTTGACCTCGTCATCCTTGGTCAGCATGACGTTGGCAGGCTTGATGTCGCGGTGCACGATGCCGCGCCTGTGCGCATAATCCAGTGCCATGGCGACCTTGAAGATGATGCCCACCACGCGGTGCATGGGCAGCAGCTTGTCCATGGTCACGAATTGGTCAAGGCCGGTGCCTTCGACCAGTTCCATCACCAGATAGGCACGCTTGTCCTCTACGCGCCAGTCGAACACCCTGGCGATGTTCGGGTGGTCGAACTGCGCCGTAACCGCAGCTTCGGTAGCGAACAACTTGCGGAACCGGCGCGAAAGCTTGCTGCGGTCATCCGTGAAATCGACCACCTTGACAGCCACGCGCCGGGGCGCGCCCGCATGGCTGCTGCCGTCATGTCCGAAAACATCGCCCCCCGCACCGGCATGGTCTTCCTCGGCGAGATAGACGAGCGAGGTCGCCCCGCGCCCGATTTCGCGGACCGCGCGGTACTTCCCGAACCTCAGCTTGCCGATATCAAGGGCACTCTGCATGCCGATAAGGTACCAGCTTTTCAGTCGGCTTGCCCTGCAGGCGGGCTCCCGCCGAGTTGACCGCCAGGTTACAGCGGTCCGGGATCGCCGCACCGGCGACCGCCACGGATGCTCGAAAACCCTAATGCGTTATAAGGGTTATCGCGATTGCGGCCGCCAGGCGACTTGGATATATTCAAAAATGCAGGGACTGCCGGAGGGCCGGCAGAGCATACATATATATTCCAGGAGAGAGAATCCATGAAGCGTCGCGATTTCATCAAGCATGGCGGTATCGCCGGAGTACTCGCCGCCGGGACCGCCCCGGCATTCGCCCAAGGCCAGGAGATCCGCTGGCGCATGACGTCAAGCTTCCCTAAGAGCCTGGACACCCTTTACGGTGCCAATGAACAGGTTGCGAAACGGGTCGCCGAACTCACCGGCAACAAGTTCCAGTTGCGGACCTTCGCCGCCGGCGAAATCGTGCCTGGCCTGCAGGTGCTTGATGCCGTCCAGAACGCCACCGTCGAGGTCGGCCAGACGGCCCTGTACTATTACTTCGGCAAGGATCCCGCGTTCGGTTTCGCAAGCTGCCTTCCTTTCGGACTCAACACCCGCCAGCAAAACGCCTGGTGGTACTACGGCGGCGGCGAACAGTTGTACGCGGAGTTTCTGAAAAAGTACAACTGCGTGGCCTTCGCGGGCTACAACACCGGCTGCCAAATGGGCGGCTGGTACCGCAAGGAAATCAAGTCGATGGCCGACATCAAGAATCTGAAGATGCGTATCGGCGGCCCCGGCGGCGTGATTCTGGCGAAGATGGGCGCGACGCCGCAGCAAATCGCGGGCGGAGACATCTACCCCGCGCTTGAAAAAGGCACTATCGACGCGGCCGAGTGGGTCGGACCGCACGACGACGAAAAGCTGGGTTTCCAGAAGATCGCCAAGTACTACTACGCGCCCGGCTGGTGGGAGTGCAATTCCATGGGGCATTTCATCGTCAACGATAAGGCTTGGGCCACGCTCCCTAAGGAATTCCAGTACGCCTTCACCACCGCCTGCCACGAATCCAATGTGACGACGATGGCCAAGTACGACCACCTCAACCCGATCGCCTTGCGCAAGCTGGTCGCCGGCGGTGCCCAGTTGCGCGTAATGCCGCGCGACGTGCTGCTGGCCGCCTACAAGGCCGCCAATGAACAGTATGAAGAGTGGTCGGAAAAATTCCCCGAGTTCAAGAAGATGTATGAGCCGTGGGCGAAGTACCGGACCGAAGAGGCACTCTGGTTCAACGTGGCGGAAGGTTCGTTCGACCGCTTCATGGGTTCTCTGGGCCAGGGCGGGGGCGCGTCCAAGAAAGGTTGAGCGCCGGCAGCCGCAGTCCTCGCGAAAGCCCCGCGCATGCGGGGCTTTTTCTTTGATGGCCTGCAACCTGGCAGCGCATCCCGAACCGCGGCGTGGAAGGCGGCCAAACCCGCATCGCTTGCTGACCATATAATCGCGCGCTGTGGTTGTCCGGCCCGGCGGCACTCCCGATCGTGCGGGCGTCAGACGACCCATCCACTGATCACTGGAGTCCATTAGAGATGCAACGACGAGATTTTCTGCGCCACGGCGGCCTGGCTGGCGTCCTAGCAGCGGGCGCCGCGCCCGCTTTCGCGCAAAGCCAGCCTGAGGTCAAGTGGCGCCTGACATCGAGCTTTCCCAAGAGCCTCGACACCCTGTTCGGCGCCTGCGATGAAGTGGCCAAGCGGGTGGCCGCCGCGACCGACGGAAAGTTCCAGATTCGCTCGTTCTCCGCCGGCGAGATCGTTCCTGGCCTGCAGGTGCTCGATGCCGTGCAAAACGGCACGGTCGAAATGGGCCACACCATTTCGTACTACTTCTTCGGCAAGGATCCGACCTTCGCTCTCGACGGCGCAGTCCCGTTCGGCCCCAGCTATCGCGCGCAGGTGGCCTGGATGCACCAGGGCAACGGTCTCAAGCTGACGCGTGACTTTTTCAAGGGCTACAACGTCTACAACATCCCCTGCGGCAACACCGGCACCCAGATGGGCGGCTGGTTCCGCAAGGAAATCAAGACAGTCGCCGACCTCAAGGGCCTGAAGTTCCGCATCGGCGGATTCGCGGGCCAGGTGCTCACGAAACTGGGCGTGGTCCCGCAGCAGATCGCCGGCGGGGACATCTATCCGGCGCTGGAAAAAGGGACCATCGACGCCGCCGAATGGGTCGGCCCCTACGACGACGAGAAACTGGGCTTCGCCAAGGTCGCGAAGTTCTATTACTACCCGGGCTGGTGGGAAGGTGGCGCACAGTTGTCGGCCTACGTCAGCATGAAGGCCTGGGAATCCCTGCCGAAGTCTTATCAGGCCATCCTTGAGGCGGCATGCGGCGACGCCCATATCGACATGATGGCGAAATACGATGCCCGCAACCCGCAGGCCTTGAAGCGCCTGGTGTCGACCGGCGCCCAACTACGCCCGTTCCCCAAGCCTGTGCTGGAGGCCTGTTACAAGGCCGCCCAGGAGGTGTATGCGGAAACTTACGAGAAGAACCCGACCTTCAAGAAGATTCACGAAGACATGCTCAAATTCCGCGATGATTCGGTTCTGTGGTTCCGCGTAGCCGAGCGGACGTATGATGATTTCATGACGTCGGTCAAGAAGTCCTGAAGCAAGGCTCAAAGAAAAAGCCGCCTATTGCCGGGCGGCTTTTTTTTGCGCCGGGGATTGCGACAGCCGGGGCTTGAAACAAAAGGACCCGCCGCAAGACTGAGCCTAACCGGTGCCGGCCTATTGAAGACCGGCGACACCCACGGGGCCTGCCGCCTATTTCTTGCCGGAATCGCCCCTGAGAGCCTTCTCGATCTCGGCCGCCATCTTGTCCTCGCCAGACTTGGGCGCATCCTTCGCATCATCCTTGGTGTCCTCCCTTCCACCCAAGGCTTTCTGGATGTCGCTTGCGGCCTGGTCCTGATCCGCCTGTTCCTTCCTTTCACGCTCCTCGTCGGTGCCGCCGGGCGAATCCGATGATCCGCCGCTGTCGGTGGGCAGTTCGATCTTCACCTTGTCCAGATCGATCTTCAGGTCCTTGTCGAGGAATACGGTCACCATCTTGGGCATCGCGACGACCAGAACCACCATGACCAATTGTAGGATCACGAAAGGCACCGCACCCCAGTAGATGTCGGAACTCTTGACCTCCTTGGGTGCGACGCCGCGCAGGTAGAACAACGCGAACCCGAAGGGAGGATGCATGAAGGACGTCTGCATGTTCACGCACAGCACCACGCCGAACCAGATCAGGGCGCCGCTTTCACCCACCACGGGCGCCAGCACCTTTTGCGCCACCGGCGCCAGCATCGGCACGATGATGAAGGCGATCTCGAAGAAGTCGAGGAAGAACGCAAGAAAGAACACGAACAGGTTGACGATGAGCAGGAAGCCGTAGGCCCCGCCCGGCAGTGAGGTCAGCCAATGCTCGACCCAGGTATTGCCGTCGACGCCCTGGAACACGATCGAGAAGCAGGTTGAGCCGATCAGGATGAATGACACCATCGCGGTGAGCCGCGCGGTCGACTGGTACGCCTGTCGCAGCAGTCCGCGCAGATCCGGGATGATGGCCGCCTTCACGCACAGGTACCCGACCGCGAGGTAGAGGACGCCGAAGGCGACCTGGAAGGGCATCGACTTGGGCTGAATCTGGTAGGCCACGATGCCGGCAAGGCAGGCCACCACGCCCACCTGGAACACCCGCGTGCCGAACTTACCGAGATTCTTGTCGCGCACCACAGCCAGCACGATCGCGCCGATCGCGCCCATCGCGCCGGCCTCCGTGGGCGTGGCGATGCCGAACATCATGGTGCCCAGCACCAGGAAAATCAGCACAGCCGACGGCACGATGCCGGCCAGGCATTTTCTCCAAAGAGGCCAGCCGCGCAGGGTCAGGTCCTCCGCGGGAATGGCCGGCAGGTAGTGCGGCTTGATCAATGACAGCGCAAAGGTATAGAGTGCGAACAGCCCGATTTGCAGCAGCGACGGGCCCCAAGCGCCGAGGTACATGTCGCCGACCGACTTGCCGAGTTGGTCGGCCAGCACCACCAGCACCAGCGACGGCGGCACCAGTTGCGTGATCGTTCCGGACGCGGCGAGCACGCCGGTGGCGTAGCGCATGTTGTAGTTGTAGCGCATCATCACCGGCAGGGAGATCAGCGTCATCGCGATCACCTGCGCGGCCACCGTGCCGGTCACCGCGCCGAGGATGAAGCCGACGATGATGACCGAGTAGCCCAGACCGCCCCGTACAGTGCCGAACAGCTGTCCCATGGACTCGAGCATGTCTTCGGCCAAACCGCAGCGCTCCAGGATGGTACCCATGAAGGTGAAGAACGGGATAGCCAGGAGCAGGTCGTTGGACAGGATGCTGCCGAAGATCCGCCCCGGGATCGCCTGCAGGAAGCCGGCGTCGAAATATCCCCACTCGATGGCGAAGAATCCGAAGAACAGGCCCACTGCGGCGAGCGAAAACGCCACCGCGTATCCGAACAGCATGAAAACCACCAGCCCCGCGAACATCAGGGGCGGCATGTACTCCACCGGGATCATTGATCGGGCCTTTCGTACTTGACCAGCTCTACCTTTTCGCCCTCAAGCGCGGCGATGCGCTTGATGATCTCCGAAACCCCCTGCAGGAAGAGCAGGGCAAAACCCACGGGCACGATCAGCTTCACAGGCCAGCGGACGAGGCCGCCCGCGTTCGACGAGATTTCACCCACCTTCCAGGACTCGTAGAAAAATGGCCAGGAAAACCAGCCGATGACCGCGCAGGCGGGCAGGAGGAACAGCAGGGTGCCGATGATGTCGATCCACTCCTGCTTGCGCTCGGAGAGGTTCATGTAGATCACGTCGACTCGCACATGTTCGTTGCGCTGCAGGGTGTAGGAGGCGCCGAACATAACCACCACGGCGAACATGTACCACTGCAGTTCCAGCCATGCATTGGACGATATGTCGAAGGCATAACGCACCATCGCGTTGACGGCGCTGACGAGGCATGCCAGCAACACGCAAGCGTTGGCAAGCAGGCCTAGTTTGGCGTTGATCCAGTCGATCAAGGCCGAGAATTTGAGCAATGCCTTCATGGGCAGACCTACCCCTCCGATTGACGCTTTTTGTCGGTCGCGGCCGGGCGATAAGCCGCCACCTCAATTCTACAGAGTTCGCCGCCGGGCGCGGACCCGACGGCACGACGTCCCCAATACGCCGTACGCAAAGCAACATGGCAGGATACGCTCCCGCATGAACCGCTACAACTGGGTGAAAACCCTAAGCGCGCCACGGGCCGCGCTACGGCGGGTACTTCCGCTATGGCGCGTACTTCAATCGCCGGCGATGGTCATGCGGTCGATCAATACCGAGCCAGCGGTCATGCTGCCGCGCGTGAGCAGGTCGGCGCCCGCCGCGACCAACCCGAGGTACATGTCCTTGAGGTTGCCGGCGATGGTGATCTCCTCGACCGGAAAAGCAATGCGCCCACCCTCCACCCAGTAACCCGCCGCACCGCGCGAGTAGTCGCCGGTCACGTAATTCACGCCCTGCCCCATCAGTTCGGTGACCAGCAGACCTGTGCCGAGTTTGTCCAGCATGCCCGCGAAATCGGCGTCGTCGGTGGGATGCAGCAGCATGTTGTGGCAACCGCCAGCGTTGCCGGTCGACCGCATGCCGAGCTTGCGCGCCGAGTAACTGGACAGGAAATAACCCTGCAGTACGCCACGGTCGACCACATCGCGCTTGCGGGTGGCGACGCCCTCGTCGTCGAATGGTCCGCTGGCCAGCCCCTTGGGAACCGCCGGGTCTTCGCTGATGCGAACATGCGGCGCGAAGATCTGCTTGCCGAGCGCATCGACGAGAAAACTGGTCTTGCGGTACAGGCTGCCGCCGCTGGCGGCTGAGACGAGGGAGCCGATCAGGCCGACCGCAACCGGTGCCTCGAACAGGACCGGGCATTGGCGGGTGGAGATGCGCCGGGCCCCGAGGCGCGACAGGGCGCGCCGCGCGCAGTAGTCGCCAATGCGGGCCGGATCGGGGAAAGCGGCGGCGTCGCGCCCGGAGACGTACCAGTCGTCGCGCTGCATTGCGTTCTTGGCGCGCGCCGACTTGGCCGCGATGACCGAGCATGAAATGTAGTGCCGCGAGGCCGGGTAGCCGCCCATGAAACCGCGCGAATTCGCGTAAACGAACTGCGAATGCTGCGCCGAAATGCTCGCGCCCTCGGAATTGCGGATCATGGGACTCACCGCAAAAGCGGCCGCCTCCGCCGTCTTCGCCACCTCGATCGCCTCGGGTACGCCGATGTTCCACGCATAAAGCAAGCCGGGATCGGCAGGCGCGCGCGCGAACAGCGCGGGGTCCGCCAGACCGGCGCAGTCGTCTTCGGCGGTGTAGCGCGCGATGTCGATCGCGGCGGCCACCGTCGCCTTGACTGCGGCCAGCGAGAAATCCGAACTGCTCGCATTGCCCTTGCGCTGCCCGATGTAGACGGTGACGCTGACGCCCTTGTCGCGGTTATGCTCGATGTTCTCGACCTCGCCCATGCGCGCGGTGACCGACAGTCCGTACCCTTCCGAGACCTCGAACTCCGCGTCGCTCGCGCCGAGCGCGCGCGCATGCGCAAGGCCGTCCGCAGCGATGGCGGCGAGCGTGTCTGGCGAAAAGGAAAACTTGGCGGCTGACATCGGAACGGGTCTTTCTGAGGAGCGCAAGGCGGAGCGCGAACCTATAATTATACGTAGGCATCCGCCCCGACCACGATTCGACCCATAGGCCCCCACTCCCCATGCGGCACAAGCCGACGCGCACCCGCACCGTCCTGGTCGACCCCCAGCCCGCGCCGGGCCCGGTCTACACCCGCCCGAGCAAATCGCAGATGAAACGCGACATGACCGGCCTGCAGGAACTCGGCCGCGAACTTGCCGCCCTCTCCAGGGAGCGCCTTGCCCAGCTCGGCCTTCCCGAGCGCCTGCACGAGGCGCTGCTCGCCTACCGCACCATCACCGCCCACGAGGGGTCGAGGCGCCAGTTGCAGTTCATCGGCCGGCTCATGCGCGATGTCGAACCGGAACCGCTGCGCGAGGCCCTCGACCGTTTCAACGGCGCCTCCCGCGCCGAGGTTGCCGACATGCATCTGGCGGAACGCTGGCGCGACCGCCTGCTGGAAGAAAGCGGCGCCTTGACCGAATTCGCCGGCACCTATGCCGGCACCGATCTCACGCGCATCCGCACCCTCGTGCGCAACGCCCAGAAGGAAAGGAAGGAGGGCAAGCCGCCGCGCGACTATCGCGAGTTGTACCGCGCGATCCGCGAGGCCATGGCCGAGCGCGAGGCACCCGGGCGCGCCGCGCCTGCCGAAGCGGGCGCCGGGAAGGACGAACCTCCCGAATGAATCGCGCGCCCGTCAACCAAGGAGACCCAACCACGTGAACATGCGAGATCGCCCCCTGCGCGTCGGCCTGGTGTCGACAAGCGACCGCGCCAGCAGCGGTGTCTACAAGGACGAAGGCCTGCCGGGCCTGAAGACCTGGCTGGACGCGGCGCTGCTCACCGCCTGGGAGGGCCTGGAGCGTCTCATCCCGGACGAGCAGGCCGTCATCGAAAAGGCACTGATCGACCTGGTGGACAGCGAGCGCTGCGACCTGGTGCTCACCACCGGCGGCACCGGTCCCGCCTTGCGCGACGTGACCCCTGAAGCCACGCTGGCGGTGGCGCACAAGGAAATGCCCGGCTTCGGCGAACAGATGCGCCAGATCAGCCTGCGCTTCGTGGCCACGGCCATTCTTTCGCGCCAGGTCGCGGTGATCCGCTACCACCCCGACCGCACATCCGGCGCGCTCATCGTCAACCTGCCCGGCCAGCCCAAGGCCATCAAGGAAACCCTGGAGGGGTTGCGCGACGCCGAAGGCAAATCAATCGCCGGCGGCATCTTCGCGGCCGTCCCCTACTGCATCGACCTGATCGGCGGCCCCTATGTCGAAACCGACGAAGCGGTATGCAAGGCCTTCCGCCCGAAAACCGCGCTGCGCCCGCGCGATACCCTGCCGCTGATCCGAAAGCCGTAAATGACCCAGCTGCTCGAATGCGTGGAAGTCGTAACCGGTACCGCACCGACCGCCAGCGTGATCTGGATGCATGGCCTGGGCGCCGACGGCTATGACTTCGTCCCGGTGGTCAAGGAACTCGACCCCAACACCCTGCCCGGCCTGGCCGGCGGGGTGCGCTTCGTCTTTCCCCATGCCCCCATCCGGCCGGTCACCATCAACAACGGCATGCGCATGCGGGCCTGGTACGACATCCGGATGGTCGACCTGGGGCGTCAGGAAGACGAGGCCGGCCTGCGCCAAAGCCAGGCCGAATGCGAAGCCCTGATCGCGCGCGAGGTGGCGCGCGGGACGCCGGCGCGGCGCATCGTGCTGGCGGGTTTTTCGCAGGGTGGCGCGGTCACGCTGCAGACGGGCCTGCGCCACGCCGAGCCGCTGGCCGGATTGATGGTTCTATCCAGCTACCTGCCGCTGGCCGCCCGCGTGGCTGAAGAAGCAGTCCCGGCCAACCGCGCCACGCCGGTCTTCATGGCGCACGGCAGCGACGACCCGGTGGTGGCACTCGAGCGCGCAGTCGCCTCGAAGGCGCAGCTGGAAAGCCACGGCTACGGGATCGAATGGAAACAGTACCCGATGGAACACTCGCTGTGCTTAGAAGAGATCGCCGACATACGCGCCTGGCTGGGCCGCGTGCTCGCCTGATGCGCGTCCGCGCGCGGAAGGCCTAGCGGTACACCCCGTCCCATTCCGCCGCCACGGTGGCGGACGTGCCGTCCGCGCCCACCAGCGGGCGGTTCAGCGAGAACATCACCTCGGGCGTGACGACCGCGTACTGCATGTAGCCCAGCCTGGCGATGGGCTTGAGCAGCCCCGTATCGACCATGCCGTCGCGGATGATGGCTTCGTTGATGTAGACGCCCACGACCATGCCGAACACCACCGTGTGGGTATGCGCCGGGTCCGGGGAAGGCAATTCGACGGTCTTCCAGGTCTTGCATTCGAGCGCTGCGGGGCTTTCCGCCACGCGCGGGGCGCGCACCAGGCGCGAGTCGGCTGGCGCCAAGCCGGCGAGTTCGAATTCGTCGACCGCCGCGCCCACCGGCGCAGAGCTGAGGTTCATCTGTTCGCGCAGGTCGTAAGTGGCGAGCGAACAGGTGAATTCGCCGGTTTCCACGGCGTTGCGCAGGGAATCCTTGTGCCCGGCGGAGGAGAACAGCACCACCGGCGGCCGGTCGCTCACTGCATTGAAGAAACTGTAGGGTGCCAGGTTGTTGACACCATCGCGGCTGACCGTGCCGATCCAGCCGATCGGGCGTGGCACCATCAGGGCCTTGAACGGGTTGTGGCGCAGTCCATGGTTGTTGGCGGCGGTGTCGTAGTGCATGGCGGAAGGCAATCGGTGTGCAGGAGCATGGAGTTTAACCGCGCACCGCGGGTGCGCGAGCGCCGCAGTCGATAGAATCCGGAAAGTTTCCAACCGCCCAGCCATCCCATGACACACGTGACCGAAGGAACCCTTCTCTGGCAACCCTCCCCGGAACGCCTCGAGCGCGCCCGCCTGACGGCCTACATGGCCTGGCTGGAACAAACCCGCGGACTGCGGTTCGCCGACTACAACGCCCTGTGGCAATGGTCGGTGGACGAACTCGAGGCGTTCTGGCAAAGCATCTGGGAGTACTACGCGATCAGCAGCAGCACCCCCTACAGGCAGGTGCTGAAGGCACGCACCATGCCGCGCACGGTCTGGTTCGAGGGAGCCCGGCTCAACTACGCGGAACACGCCCTGCGACATGCGGCCCCCGGCCGGCCGGCGATCATTTTCGAATCTGAACTCCGGCCCTACGGCGAAATCGGCTGGGACGACCTGAAGGCCCGGGTGGCCGCGCTGGCGAACACCCTCAAGGGCATGGGCGTGGTCGAAGGCGACCGGGTGGTGGCCTACATGCCCAACATCCCGCAGACCATCGTGGCGCTGCTGGCGGTGGCCAGCCTCGGGGCCATCTGGTCCTCGGCCTCTCCCGACATGGGGCATGTGTCGGTGATCGACCGCTTTCGCCAGATCGAACCCAAGGTGCTGATCGCGGTGGACGGCTATCGCTACGGCGGGCGCGATTTCGACCGCTCCGGCATCGTGCGCGAAATCCTCGCCGCCTTGCCCTCGGTGCAGAAGACCATCGTCGTGCCCTATCTCGACGAAGGCGTCGACGTCGCCTCCTTCCCCAACGCCATCTCCTGGGACACGGCGATGCGCACTCCCGGACCGCTCGAATTCGTCCAGGTGCCGTTCGACCATCCGCTCTGGGTGGTGTATTCCTCCGGCACCACCGGCATGCCCAAGCCGATCGTGCACGGCCACGGCGGCACCGTCATCGAGTGCATCAAGCACAACGACCTGCACCTCGACCTGGTGCCGGGCGACCGCTTCTTCTGGTACTCATCGACCAACTGGATCATCTGGAACCTGCTGTGCAACACGATGCTGTCCGGCTGCACCGTCGTGCAGTACGACGGCAACCCCGGCCATCCCGACATGGGCACCCTGTGGAAATTCGCCGCCAGAAGCCGCACCGATGTGTTCGGCGCCAGCGCGGCGTACATCGCCCAGTGCCTGAAATCCGGCGTCGAACCGCGCGAACACGGCGACATCTCGCGCATCCGCACCGTATGTTCCTCGGGCTCGCCGCTTCCGGTCGAGGGGTATCGCTGGGTGTATGAGCATGTCAATGCCGACCTGCTACTGGCCTCGATCTCCGGCGGCACCGACCCCGGCGCGGCCTTCGTCGGGGCCTGCCCCATCCTGCCGCAGTTCGCAGGCGAAATGCAGTGCCGCTGCCTGGGTGTGGCGGTGCATGCCTTCGACGACGCCGGCAAGTCGCTGATCGATGAAGTGGGTGAACTGGTCTGCACCCTGCCGATGCCCTCGTTCCCCTTGTATTTCTGGAACGACACCGACGACAAGCGTTACCGCGAAAGCTATTTCGAGATGTACCCGGGTGTATGGCGCCACGGCGACTGGCTCAAGATCACCCCGCGCGGCGGCGCGATCATCTACGGGCGCAGCGACTCGACCATCAACCGCTACGGCATCCGCATGGGCTCGGCCGAGATCTACCGGGTGGTCGAGGACGTGGCCGAGGTGCAGGACAGCCTGGTGGTCGATCTCGAGTACCTTGGCCGCGAGTCCTGGATGCCGCTGTTCATCGTGCTCAAGCCCGGCGCCACGCTGGATGACGCATTGAAGGAACGCATCAAGGGGCGCATCCGCAAGGACCTGTCGGGCCGCCACGTGCCCAACGACGTGTTCGCGATCCCCGAGGTGCCGCGTACCCTCAACGGCAAGAAACTCGAAGTGCCGATCAAGCGCCTGCTCCTGGGCGAACCGCTCGAAAAAGTCGTCAATCGCGACTCGATGAGCAACCCGGGCAGCCTGGCGTGGTTCGTGAAGTTCGCCGCCGAGCGTGCCGCGCGCGCCTGATCTTGCGCGCGCCTGCGCCGCGCTCCTGCTGGCTTGCGGCGCCGGCCTCGCCTTGCGCGCAGGCGAGGCGCGCGCGCAAGGCGACCTGGGCATCCAGGTGGAATCGCGCAAGGAGGCCGACGGCCATCGGCTGGTGGCGCGCAACACCGGGCGCGTTCCGGTAGAGGTGACGTTTTCGCTCGCCGAAGGCAGCAACGTCGCCGCCACGCGCAGCTTTCCCTTCAGCATCGTGCTGCAACCCGGTGAATTGCAGGAAGCCACGCGCGTATACCCCGCCAACCGCGGCCAGGGTTATCGTTTCGCATTCCGGTACGCGCAAAGGCTCGGCGACCCGAACGCGCGGCCGGACCCCGGCGCCCGCTACCGGCTGCCCTTCGGCGATGGCCTGGCCTTCATGGTCTCGCAGGCGCCGGGCGGCCCCATCATCACCCACGGCGACGTGGCGTCGGCCAACGCAATCGACATCGTCATGCCCGAAGGCACGCCCATCCTCGCCGCGCGCGGCGGCATGGTGATCGAGATCCACCAGAAGTCCGAGACGCGTGGCGATGTCGCCAACCGCGGCAACTACGTGCGCATCTTCCATGACGACGGCACCTGGGCCGACTACGCGCATCTTTCGGCGATCGCGCCGGACCTCGCGCTTCACGAGCGCGTCGAGGAAGGCCGGCGGCTGGGCGCCTCCGGCAACACCGGGCAGTCCAGCGGCCCGCACCTGCACTTTCACGTGCAGCACAACAACCGCGGCCGGATCGAATCGATACCGGTGCGCTTCCACACCCGCAAGCGCGGTGTGGTCACACCCGTCTATCGCGGCATGCTGGTGGCCGACTGATACACGCGAGCGTCCGACCAATACGGCACGCCGCCCGCCGATGAAAGCACCCTCGCCACCCGCGCGCGGCAGCGCGCCGCAAGCCGCCGGCTTCGAAGCCGACCTGCGACGCCTGTATCCCGACCTGGACGCCGACCTGCTCGCGCACCTCGGCGACGAGTTCGAGCACGTCGAGATCGCAGGCGGCGACACCCTGATGCGCGAAGGCGAGGCTTCCGATGCCCTTTATATCCTGATGAGCGGCCGGCTCGCCGCCTCGCGCGCAGGAACGGATGGGCCGCGCCGCATCGGCGAGATCGGCCGCGGCGAGATGATTGGCGAGATGAGCCTGCTAGGCGGCGGCCTGCGCACGGCCACCGTCACGGCCCTGCGTGACGCGCGCCTGGTGCGGATCTCTAATCAGGGGTTCCTGTCGTTCATGCAGCGGCACCCGAGCGTGACCCGGCAGTTCATCCAGATCTTGATCCGCCGCCTCGCGAGTCCCGCACGCCAGGATGTCGAGCGCCTGTCGACCATCGCGGTGCTGGGCGCGCACCCGGGCGCGCCCGTCAGGATGTTCGTCGCCGAACTGCGCGACGCGCTCGCGCAGTTCGGCGATGCCTTGCTGGTCACCCGCGAGGACATCGAGCGGGCCCATCCAGGCTGCCTCGGCGGCCCGAACGAAGCACACATTACCGCGTGGCTCAACGAGCGGGAGCAGCACCATCGGCTGCTGGTGTACGTGGGCGAGGACAGCGCAGAAGGCGCGGGCAGATCGGCGGCCCGCGCGGCCCCGGATGCCTGGTCGCGTCTGTGTGTGCGGCAGGCGGACCGTATCCTCGCGGTGGCCGATTCCAGCGCCGCGCCGACATCGGCGTGGCTCACGTATCTCGCTGCGCGCGGTGGCGGCACCGCGGCGCGGCAGTGCGAACTGGTGCGCGTGCATCAACCGGGCGTACCCATACGCGACACGGCAGGCTGGCTGGACCGGCACGATTTCACCTGCCATCATCACGCCATACGCGGCGACACCGGCACCCTGCGGCGGCTCGCCCGGCACTTGCTGGGCCATTCGGTGGGTGTGGTCTTCGGCGGCGGCGGGGCGCGCGCGCTGGCCGCCGTGGGCAGCCTGCGCGCCATGGCCGAGGCCGATATCGCGGTCGATTGCATCGGCGGCTCCAGCATGGGCGCCGTGGTCGGCGCGATGGCGGCCGCCGGACTGGGTGCACGGCAAATCCATGACATCCTGTCGGCCGCGCTGAGCAAGCGCCCCTTCAGCGGCCTGACCCTGCCGCTGGTGTCCCTGTTGTCGGGCCGGCGGCTGCGCGCCATGATGCATGACCTGTTCGGCGAAGGAACCATCGAGGATCTGCCAGTGCGCTTTTTTTGCACCGCATGCAACCTCACCCGCGGCTCGCTCGAGGTGATGCAGCGCGGGCCGCTGCGCCGCTGGGTGCTGGCCAGCAATGCCGTGCCCGGCATCGTGCCGCCGGTGGTCGCCGGTGGCGACCTGTTCGTCGACGGCGGGCTCGTGAACAACGTCCCCGCCGATGTGGCCCGACGCATCAATGCCGGGCCGGTCATCGCGGTCAACGTCAGCGGGGCCGCGCCGCTGTCGACCACGCTTCCCGACGACACCGACCTCTCCGGCTGGAGGCTGCTCCTGGGCGGCCGTGCCGGGGCCGCGCCGGGCCTCGCGCGCATTCTGGTGCGGGCCATGCTGCTCGCGTCGGCCAATCATGCCGGCCGCGTCGACCAGCATGCGGCCCTGGTGATCGCGCCGGACATGCCCGGCATCGACGTGGCCGACTGGGGCGCGATCGATCGCATCGTCGACGCCGGATACGCCTGCAGCATGGCGGCACTGGAAACCTGGGACCGGGCACGCGAAGCATGACGCGCCTTCTGCTAAGTATGTCCCACTATGTCGTGCAGGTCGGCGGGGCGTTCGTGCTGATGGCGTTGGCTTTGCCCGCGGGAACGCTACCGGCGCTCCTCGCCTGCGCTGCCGGCTGGGTCACCGGTTCGTTCGCCGAGTACGCGCTGCATCGCCATTTCCTGCATGGCGCGCCGCGCTTTGCGCGCGTCCATGCGCGCCATCATGACCGCCCCGCCGAGCACCAGCTCGACCCGGTGTCATATCTCGCGCCGTTCGGCTTTCACATCGCGGCCTGGATCGCGGCCTACCTGCTCACGGGCCGGGCGGAGGTTGCCCACGCGGTGGTCGCCGGAGGTTTCCTGCAGTACGCCTACTTTCGCGCGGTGCACCGGTGGCTGCATCGCGCCGGCGGCAGCCCCATCCTGCGGGACCTGGCGCGCTTCCATCATGCCCATCACCACGATCCACGCGGCAATTTTGGCGTCAGCACCCGCTTCTGGGATCGCCTGTTCGGCACCGGCACAGTGCCCTGCGTGGAGCGGCGTGCAGCGCCGGGGAACCCCGCCGGCGCCGTCGCACCGACCGCGCCGCAGTCTGTCGCGCCGCTTTCAGGATATGCCGGCGCGGACCGGCCGCCGTTGACACTTCACGATCCGGCACCGGTCGGCGATACGCCGCGCAACCGGCTCGAACGTGCCTGCCTGGACTGGCTGAAAGATCCGCGCGACCTGGTCTTCGTGCGCCTCGCCTGCTCGGCCAGCGCCGCATTGCTGCCCGCCGCCTGCCTCGTCTACGCGGTGCCGGCCTGGTGCGCCTGGCTCCTGGCACCGCCCTACCTGTGGCTTCTGTACGCGAAGCTCGGCGGGCCGGTGATGCTCATGGTCCACGCGCTGTCGCACCGGGCATCCTTCGCCGCCGGAGGCCGCTGGCTCGACCGCTACATCCGCCACGGCATGCCGTTGCTGTACGGCTTGCAGCCATTCGCCTATTTTCCGCAACATGTGCTGATGCACCACGCTGAAAACAACCGCGCTTGCGACCTGTCCTCTACCCTAGGTTACCGGCGCGACAGCGCGGCGGATTTCCTGCGGTACTGGCTGCGCTTCATGACCCTCGACAACTTCGGCCTGGCCGCCTACCTGTGGCGCGCCGGTCGGCGCGCTGCGCTCGCTCGCTATGCTGCCGGCTCGCTCGCATTTTTCACGCTGGTCGCGCTACTCTACTGGCGATCACCCGCGGCAACCTGCGTCGTGTTCGTGCTGCCGTACGTCCTGACGCGCTTCTTCCTGATGGCCGGCAACTGGGCACAGCACGCGTTCATTCATCCGGCGCCGCGAGACCCGCGCCTGCAGCAGGCCACCTTGCTGGTCAATGCCAGCCACAACCGGCGCTGCTTCAACGACGGCTACCACGCGCTGCACCATCGCTGGCCCGGCCTGCACTGGGCCGACATGCCGGCGCGCTTCCGGGCCGATTGGCGCCACTTTGCGGAACACGAGGTGCTGGTGTTCAGCGGCGTCCCCAACAACCAGGTGATCTGGTGGCGTCTGATGACCAAAGACTACGATTACCTCGCCCGCCACCTCGTGCACTTCGACTGGCTTCCTGACGGGCACGCCGCCCGCGTCGCCTTGCTCAAAGATCGCGTGCGCGGCCGTCACGACACCGGCGCCTGACCGCGCCCGGCGCCCCTGACGGCTCAGGTGCCCACCATCCCGCCATCGACGCGGGTGATGACCACGGTGGAACTGCGCGGCCGGCCGCTGCCGTCCGGCCACCTCGAGTAACGCAGCGGATCGGCGGGGTCGGCGCGGTCGCCCGGAAACTCGCCGGGATGCTGGATATTGACGAACAGCGCGCGGCAGTCCGGCGTCATGACCGCACCGGTCACCTCGCAATTGACCGGCCCGGTCATGAAGCGGCGCACCTCGCCGGACGCCACGTCGCAGGCCAGCATCTGGTTGTTGCCGATGCGCTCGAACTCGCCCTTGTTCATCTGCGAGGCGTGGGCATCGGTCTGAATCCACAATACGCCGCGGCTGTCGAAGGCGAGGCCGTCCGGGCAGGCGAAAATGTCGCCCCGGATGTTGCCCCTGGCTTCGGCCCGCGCACTCGCCGGGTCCCCCGCCAGCAGGAGGTGGTTCCAGGAGAAGGCGCTTGCGTCGAAATCGCCGTCCTCCTTCCAGCGGATGATATGCCCCATGGCGTTGTTGTCGCGCGGGTTGGCCGCGTCGGCCGCCGGAAAGCGCTCCTGCCCGCGCTGCGAATTGTTGGTCAGCGTGCAGTACACCTCGCCGGAATGCGGATCGATGGCGATCCATTCGGGCCGGTCCATCTTGGTGCCGCCCAGCCGGTCCGACGCCTGGCGGGCCTTCACCACGACCTCACCCTGATCGGCGAACCCGTTTGCCGCCACCAGGCCGCCGCTGCCATGGATCAAGGGCAGCCACTCGCCACGCCCGTCCGCGTTGAAGCGCGCCACATACAGAACGCCATGGTCGAGCAGGTCGCGGTTGGCCTTGAAGCCGCCTTCGCGCACGCGGTCCCGGCTGACGAACTTGTAGATGTACTCGAAGCGCGCGTCTTCTCCCATGTACACCACCGCCCTGCCATCGCGCGTGAGCGTGGTCGTGGCGCCTTCGTGCGCGGCGCGGCCGAGCGCGGTGCGCTTGACGGGCACCGCCTGCGGGTCGAAGGGATCGATTTCAACCACCCAGCCGAAGCGGTTGAATTCGTTGGGATGGCGGCGCGCGTCGAAGCGCTCGTCATGGTCGCCCCAGGGAAACACGCCGCGCGCACGGTCGCGCAGGCCCCAACGGGTCTGGTGGGCATCCACCTTGTCCGGGGCATGGAAGTAGAAGACGAAGTTCTCCTCGCAGGTCAGGTAGGTGCCCCAGGGCGTCCGGCCGCTGGCGCAGTTGTTGTAGGTGCCCAGCACGCGCAGGCCGGCCGGGTCGGCCGCCGTGCGCAGCATGGCGTGCCCCGCCGCCGGCCCGGCCAGGCGCATCGGCGTACCGGCCGTGATGCGTCGCGCGTACGGGGATGGCCGCACCACCGCCCAGCCCGCCGGCGTGCGCTCGATCTCGATGACCGACACGCCGTGCGCCGCCTGGGATTTTTCCGTCTTGGCCGCGGTCCAGTTGCGAAAGCCGTCCGGGTGCAGGAGGCCTTCGTCGGTGTATTCGTGATTCATGACCAGCAGCGCGCGCGCCCGGCCGCCGGCTTCGGCGAGCGGGTAGAACTGCATGCCGTCGTGATGCATGCCGGCCTGCGCCGCCTGCTCGGCGGCCGTGTTGCCTGCATCGGTGCGGAAGGGCGGCATGTTGCCCGCGATGCCCACGGCATCGCCCCAGCGGAACAGGACGCTGGCACGGTAGCCCGGCGGCACCACCAGCGCGTCCGCGGACGAAGCGGCGATGCCCTTGAAGTCGAGGCGTCGGCCGGCGCCCGGCGCATGCGCCGCCGGCGCCGCGCACCCCGTCTGCGAAAGCAGGGCCAGCGGACCGAACAGGGTTGCCAGCGTGGCGGCAAGCCCCCCGCGGACCACCACGCGGCGTGCCGGCTCGCTTACTTCGTGGATGCTCGCATTGGTGCTGCGGTTCGAGTCCTCGCCGCCCTTGAGCAGGTCCATCATCGGCTTTTCCCGCCGTCCGTGCCTTGCAGTTCGGCGCCGCCTGGCTGGGCCACCGCATCCGCCCACGGCTGCGCGATCTCGGTGGCGCCGCTGTTGATGCCCGCAGCGCGGGCGACGGCGCTCGGGCAGGCGAACTTCATCGGCGTGGTTTGCAGCCGCGCCTCGGCATAGTCGAAACGGTCATGCAGCGCGGCGCGGATCGCGGCCGGCAGGCGGACATCGCCGATCACAACCTCGCCCTCGCTGGCGTCGATGCGCGGGGTGTGGAACGCGGCATCCAGATCCATGCCGTAATCCAGCGTGAGCGAAAGAAGTTGCATGACCGCCGGCAGGATGCGTCGGCCGCCGGACGCGCCCACCGCCAGCATGCGCCCGTCGGGGCCCTCGGCGATCACCGGCGTGTAGTTGGTCAGGCAGCGCCGTCCGGGCCCGAGTGCGTTCGGACCGCCGGCCACCGGATCGAACCACATGACGCCGTTGTTCATCAGGATGCCCGATGACGGCAGCGTGAACTTCGAGCCGAAGATCGACAACAGGGTCTGCGTGACCGCCGCCATGTTGCCCTCGGCGTCGACTACGCTGAAATGGGTGGTACAGGCGGGCGCCAGATGCTCTGCGCCAAGCGCGCGCCTGCCGTCGGCATCCCCCATGCCCTTTAAGCGTTCGCGGTAGGCCGCCTGCAAGGCCAGCGCATAGTCGATGTAGGCGGCTGCGTCCGGCGCGTCCCCCTTGCCGACCGCGTTCGATTGCGCCAGCAGGCGCAAGGCATGCGCGAGGGTCGGCCCGGCGGTCAGTTCCGGCGTCGCCATCACGCGGGCGCCGCGATAGGCAATGGCCAGCGGCTCGCGCAATACCGCCCGATAGGCCGCCAGGTCCTCCGCGGCAAGATAGCCACCCGCCTGGCGAATGTCCGCCGCCATGCCGGCCGCGATTTCGCCGGTGTAGAAGTCGCGCGGTCCGCGCTCGCCCACGGCGGCGAGTGTGGCGGCCAGGGCCGCCTGCGGCAGGCGCACCTCGCTCCTGATGCCCCACATGGCCGACGGCGGCAGCCCGTCGATGAGAAAGGCCTGCGTGCTTCCCGGATAGCGGCGCAGGTCCGCCGCGCCGGAGGCGATGATCGCAGTGGTAACCCCATCGACCAGCAGGCCCTGTTTCGCCAGCGCGACGGCCGGCGCCAGCAGGTCGCGCCAAGGCAGCTTCGCATGCCGCCGGTGCGCCATTTCCATGCCGGCCACCAGGCCCGGCACCGCAATCGAGGCCGGGCCGTGGATGTTGCGATCGTCCTTGACGCGCGGCCACGGGAACAGGTCGGATGCGGCGCCCTGGCCCGTGAGGGGGAAGTCCTCCGGCTTGAGACCCATCGGGGAGCGCATGCCGAAGTCGATCACCTCGAAGCGCCGCTCGCGAGCGCGATACAGGACCATGGCCCCGCCGCCGCCCATGCCGCTCATCCAGGGCTCCAACGCACCCAGGGCGAAGGAGGTGGCGACCACCGCATCGACGCAGTCACCGCCTGCGCCCAGCACCCGCGCGCCGACCTCGGCCGCCTGCACGTGCTGGGCGGCCACGATGCCGGCCGCAGATACCTGTGCGGGTTTGCGAATCACCTGGCTGTTGCTGAAGTTGTCGTGCATCGATTGCCTTGTGACTTGGATGACTGCGGATTATGCCGGGCCCGCGCCGCGGGTCTCCACAGACTTGTTGGACTCGTTACGGCCGCGGTCAAGCCTCGCCATTAGGGCGTGCCCAGGCGAACCTGCCTGAACACCCGCCCCTGATGGGCGGCGGATTGCTCATGCTGGCCGGGCCTGCCGCCGCGCCGCTAGATCGCGCCGGACTCGCGAAGCCTCGCGATGCCCGCCGCATCCAGGCCGAGAATCCCGCTCAGGACAGCCTCGGTATGCTGCCCCAGCGTAGGTGGCGGCGTGTCCTGCTTGAGCGGCGTGGCAGAGAATTTCATCGGGCTGGAGATCATCGGCACCGTGCCGCCCTTGGGGTGCGGCAGGTCGAACCTGACGCCGCGCGCCTTGACCTGCTCCTCCTCGAAGGCCTCGGCGATGGAATTGATCGGTCCGTTCGGCACGCCAGCCTCTTCCAGGAGCGCCACCCATTCCTTGGTGGTCTTTTGCGCGAAAACCTCGTTCAACAGCGGCACCAGGATGGCGCGGTTTTGCACCCGTCCGGCGTTCCTGGCGAAACGCTCGTCGGTGACCAGGTGCCCGCAACCGGCCGCTGCGCAGAACTTCGCGAACAGGTTGTCGTTGCCGCAGGCGAGGATCACGCTGCCGTCCCGGGTGGGGAACACCTGGTAGGGCACGATGCTCGGATGGGTGTTGCCGATGCGCCCCGGTGCCTCGCCGGTGGTCAGATAGGTCATGCCCTGGATGGACAGGAAGGCCATCGAAGTGTCGAGTAGCGCCAGGTCGAGGTGCTGCCCGACGCCGGTTTGCGCGCGGTGCGCGAGCGCGGCGCAGATCGCGATGGAGGCATACATGCCGGTCAGGATGTCGATGATGGGGATGCCCACGCGCATCGGCCCCGCACCGGGGGTGCCGTCGGGTTCGCCAGTCACGCTCATCAGGCCGCTCATGCCCTGCGCCATGAAATCGTAGCCAGGGCGTTCGCGCCACGGGCCGGTCTGGCCGAAGCCCGTCACCGAGCAGTAGACGATATCGGGCTTCACGGCCTTGATGTCCTCATAACCCAGACCGTAGCGCGCGAGGTCGCCGAACTTGTAGTTCTCGATGACGACGTCGCAGGTCTTGGCCAGTTCGCGCAGCATGGCCTGCGCTTGCGGGCTGGAAAGATTGGCGGTGATCGACTTCTTGCCGCGGTTGGCGGCCAGGAAATAGGCAGCCTCGCTGGTGGGCTTGCCTTGAGGATCCTTCAACCAGGGTGGGCCGAAGGCGCGCGAGTCGTCGCCCTTGCCGGGGCGTTCCACCTTGATGACCTCGGCCCCCATGTCGGCGAGGTTTTGCCCGGCCCACGGGCCGGCGAGTACGCGGGAAAGGTCGAGAACACGGATGTGCGAGAGCGGGCCTGGCATGGGGGGTCTTTCAGGATTCGGGAAACTCGGGCTTGGTCTTGTCGATGAAGGCGCGCACGCCCACCCGGTAGTCGGCGCTGTCGAAAAAGGCGAAATGCTCGCGGACCTCATCGGCGGTGAGCGGCTCCTGCACCGGGGAGAGCCGGCTGATCCATCGCTTGTTGGCGCGCGCGGCCATCGGGCTGCCGGCGGCGATGCGGCCGGCGCACGCATAGGCCTCGGCCTCGATGTCGGCGTCCGGCACGACGCGCGTCAGAAGGCCCTTGTGATACGCCTCGTCGGACCCGAACACGCGGCCCTCCAGCAGGATTTCGAGCGCCACGGCTCGTCCGACCAGGCCCAGCATGGCCTGCAACTCGCTGTGCGCAAGCGGGAATCCCAGCTTGTTGATCGGCACGCCGAAACGCGACGATGCGGCCGCGATGCGCAGGTCGCAGGAACAGGCGATCTCGAGGCCGCCGCCGACGCAGGCGCCCTCGATCATGGCCACCGTGGGAATCGGACATTCGGCGATCGCGAAAATCGCGCCCTTGACCGTCTCCTCGTGGTAGCGCGTCCCCTGCTCGATGTTGGATCGCACGGTGGTGAATTCGGAGATGTCGGCACCGGCGGCAAAATTGCCCCCGGTGCCGCGCACCACGATGGCACGTACCGCCTTGGTGGCGGAGAGTTCCACGAAAGCCGCCTTCAATGCCTCCCACGAAGCCACCGAAAGCGCGTTCATCTTGCCTGGCGTGGCCAGGGTGACAGTGGCGACGCGGCCGTCGACGGCCACGCGCACGGGTTGGGCGGCGTTGCTCACAGGTCGATCTTCGCTCCGGAGGCCTTGACCACCTTGCCCCATTTTTCGATTTCAGCGCCGATGAACTTGGAAAACTCGGCCGGCGAATTGCCGCCGGGCTCGGCGCCCTGGTTGAACCAGAAATCCTTGATCGCAGGCTCCTGCATGATCTTGGCGACGTCCTGGTAGGTGCGGTTGACGACCTCGGGCGGCGATCCCTTCACCGCCCACATGCCGTACCAGGTGGTGGCCTGGTATCCCTTGATGCCGAGTTCATCCAAGGTCGGAATGTTCGGGAAGGCCGGCACCCGCTTGGCCGAGGTCACGGCGAGCGCCTTGAGCTTGCCGGCCTTGATCTGCGCCGCCGACGTGCCCATGCCGTCAAAGGCGAAATCCACCGACCCCGCCAGCAGGTCCTGCATCATCGGACCGGCGCCGCGGTAAGGGATGTGGGTCATGAAGGTCTTGGTCAGCTGCTTGAACAATTCGACGGTGAGGTGGTGCGAGGTGCCGTTGCCGGCGGAGCCGAAATTGAGCTTGCCGGGGTTCTTGCGTACATAGGCCAGGAAGTCGGCGAAGGAATTGATCTCGGTGTACTTGGGGTGCACCACCAGCACGTTGGGAATGTAGGCCAGCACCGTGATGGGCATGAAATCCCGTTCCAGGTTGTAGGGCAGGCGCGAATACAAGGTCTCGGCGATGGTGTGATGCACCGCACCGCAGAACAGGGTGTATCCGTCGGGCGTTGCCTTGGCCGCGGCGGACGCGCCGACCGTGCCGCCGGCGCCGCCGAGATTCTCAACCGTGAATTGCTGGCCGGTGGTCTGGGACAGGCGCGCAGCCACCGGGCGCAAGAAAACATCCGTGCCGCCGCCGGCCGGAAACGGATTGATCACGCGCACCGGCTTGGTCGGCCAGGCCGCCTGGGCGCGGGAGGCGCCGGGCAGTGCAAGCACGCCCGAGGCGATCGCGCCCGTGACGAAATCGCGACGTGAAATCATGAAAGAGGTCTCCTGAGTTTGTCGTGGATTGTCGGTCGTGGCTCGTTGGGCGCCTATCGGCCGCCGCCGGGCATGGGCCGGAACGCGGAAAGCTCTTGATTCTAGCCTTTCACACCGTGTTCGCGACAGATCGCCGCGCCCCGGCCGCCGCGCGGGCCGGCGACCGGCGCAGCCCCCCTAGCCGAAGCTGGCGGCGAAGGCTGCCAGAAACCTCTGCAGGTCGGCGGCGGGCAGGGCATTGATGCCGGCCGCGGCAGCGCGCCCGCCGCCGGTGGCGAAACCGCGGCACAAGCGGTCGGCGCCGCGCGGCGCCGCCTTGGGGGCGCGTACGCTCACCAGGTAACCCGTTCCGGTATCGACCAGAACGGCATGCGCCCGCGCCGGCGCCGTGCGCGCGAGTTCGTTGGCAAACACGCCATTGACCCGCCGCGCCCACTTTTCCCGCGGCAGGATGAACACGTCGCCGCACGGGGCGGTGTGCGCCGGCACCAGCGCGTGCGCGCGCGCCATGTCCTCGTGATGCCCCTGCCGCAGGCGCGCCAGGCAGGCATCGCCGGCAATGAAGGCCAGCGGGTCGGCGTAGGGCGCGAGGCGCGCGAACAACGCCTCGGGTGCTTCATGGAGATCGTCCACGCTCTCGCCGTAGGCGTTGTAATTCATCAGTTCGCCCAATTCGAGCAGGGTTGCAAGCGCGGCTTCGTCGAGCCCGGCCCCCGCCGCGCGCGCCGCGCGATGCAGGTTGTCGCCGAAGGCCGCCGCCACCGCCCAGTTGCGAAAGCGGCCGTGCAGGGCGGCATCGACGATCAGGCTGCTGCAGGTTTCCGAATCCGTGTCGATGCGAGCCGCAAGCCGGGCATCGGCGGGGATGTCGCCGGCAAAGTGGTGGTCGTACCAGTCGACCTCGGCGCCCGCCGCCAGCAGGCGATTCAAGCTGGCGCGGTTCGCATCCAGCGAGATGTCGGCTACCGCCACCCGGTCGCCCGCCACGGCCTCGACCCGTGCCAAGAGAGCTATGTCGCGCTTGACACCGGTGACCACCCGGTCGGGCGTGAAACCGGCCAGCCGCAACTGATGGGCGGCGCAGATGCCGTCAGCATCGCCGTTGAAAACCAGCCAGCGGGTCATGTCGGGTCGCCGATGAAGGGTCGGAACCGGGCAGTCGGAGGTGCCGGATACGACGCGGCCGGGACGCCGCGACGCACCATTTTCGCCCCCTGCTCGGCTATAATTGAAGATTGACCTCGATTATCCGCCATGCGCCCTGAGTGCGCGCCTGGCACGCGCGCCCCATGGCGATCCGGCACTTTCTGCAATTCAAGGACATCACCCGCGACGAGTATGCGCACCTGTTCGCGCGCTCGGCATGGCTCAAGGCGAAGTTCAAGGCCTTCGAGACCTACCATCCGCTGTTCGACCGCCACCTCGCGATGATCTTCGAGAAGAACTCGACCCGCACCCGCCTCTCCTTCGAGGCCGGCATGCAGCAGCTGGGCGGGTCCTCGATCTTCCTGTCCACCCGCGACACCCAGCTGGGCCGCGGCGAACCGGTGGAAGACGCGGCGCAGGTGATCAGCCGCATGGTCGACATCGTCATGATCCGCACCTTCGAGCAGGACATCATCGAGCGCTTCGCGGCCCACTCGCGCGTGCCCGTGATCAATGGCCTGACCAACGAATACCATCCCTGCCAGGTGCTGGCCGACATCTTCACCTTCATCGAGCACCATGGCTCGATCCAGGGCAAGACGGTCGCCTGGATCGGCGACTCCAACAACATGTGCAACACCTGGCTGCAGGCCGCCGAGGTGCTTGACTTCAACGTGCATGTCTCGACGCCGCCCGGCTATGAAGTCGAGCCCGAGCGCGCCGGCCTGTTCGGCGAGGACCATTTCGAGGAATTCGCGGACCCCATGGATGCGGCGCGCGGCGCGCACCTGGTGACCACCGACGTGTGGACCAGCATGGGTTTCGAGGCCGAGAACGAGGCGCGCAAGAAAGCCTTCGCCGACTGGTGCGTCGACGCCGACATGATGAAGGCGGCGCATCCGCAGGCCCTGTTCATGCACTGCCTGCCCGCGCATCGCGGCGAAGAGGTCGAGGCCGAGGTCATCGACGGCCCGCACAGCGTGGTGTGGGACGAGGCGGAAAACCGCCTGCATGTGCAGAAGGCCCTGCTGGAATACCTGTTGATTGGAAAAGTGGAAGCGACATGAGCGACAAGAGCAAGAAAGCGGAGACCGGCAAGGTCGACAAGGTTGTCCTGGCCTACTCGGGCGGCCTGGACACCTCCGTCATCCTGAAATGGCTGCAGGACGTGTACCACTGCGAGGTGGTGACCTTCACCGCCGACATCGGCCAGGGCGAGGAAGTCGCGCCGGCGCGTGCCAAGGCGCTGAAGATGGGCATCAAGCCCGAGAACATCTTCATCGACGACCTGAAGGAAGAGTTCGTCCGCGATTTCGTCTTCCCGATGTTCCGCGCCAACACCCTGTACGAAGGGGAATACCTGCTCGGCACTTCGATCGCCCGGCCGCTCATCGCCAAGCGCATGATCGAGATCGCCCGCAAGGTCAAGGCCGACGCGATCTCGCACGGCGCCACCGGCAAGGGCAACGACCAGGTGCGCTTCGAACTCGGCGCCTATGCGCTCATGCCCAACGTCAAGGTGATCGCGCCCTGGCGCGAGTGGGACCTGCTGTCGCGCGAGAAACTGCTCGCCTACGCCGACCGCCACGGCATCCCGGTCGACTTCAAGAAGCGCAAGGGCGGCGGCGCGCCCTATTCGATGGACGCCAACCTGCTGCACATCAGCTATGAAGGCGGCATCCTCGAGGACCCGAACTTCGCCCCGGAAGAGTCAATGTGGCGCCTGACGGTCTCGCCCGAGAAGGCGCCCAACAAGCCGCAGGTCATCGAGCTGGCTTTCGAGGCCGGCGACATCGTCGCCATCGACGGCAAGAAGATGTCGCCCGCGACCGTGCTGGCCACCCTGAACGCGATCGGCGGCAAGCACGGGATCGGCCGGCTCGACATGGTCGAGAACCGCTACGTCGGCATGAAGTCGCGCGGCTGCTACGAAACCCCTGGCGGCAGCATCATCTGGAAGGCGCACCGCGCGATGGAGTCCATCACCATGGACCGGGAAGTGCTGGCGTTGAAGGACGACCTGATGCCGCGCTATGCGCGCCTCATCTACAACGGCTATTGGTTCTCGCCCGAGCGCAAACTGCTGCAGGTGCTGATCGACGATTCGCAGAAAACCGTCAACGGCAAGGTGCGCCTGAAGCTCTACAAGGGCACCATGATGGTGGTCGGCCGCGAATCGGCCAGCGATTCGCTGTTCGACATGAAGATCTCCACCTTCGACGACGACGGCGGCGCCTACAACCAGGCCGACGCCGGCGGTTTCATCAAGCTGAACGCGCTGCGCATGCGCATCGCCGGCAACCTCGCGAAAACGCGCGGCCGCAAGAAATAAGCTGCCCGAGGTGCGCGCGGGCCGCGGGAGCGGGCCTGCGCCACCGCACATGCCAGGCCCCGTCCCGGCCGCTCCGGGACGGCCTCGACCGCAAGCATCCCGCCGCACCGGCCGCTGCCCGCCACGCCGGCCGCTGCGTCTGCCGCGGGTTCACCTTGTCCGCCGGATGATGCGCTTAGAATCCACGCCGAGACGTCCCGGCGCGCGCCGCCTGCGCAGCCCGGCTTTGCCTACGCGTCGATCCCGCCTCAGACCGCACACCCCGACTCCGACATGACCAACCCGCCCACCCCTCCCGCCCTGCCGCTCGCCGGCCTGCGCGTTCTGGACCTCTCCCGCGCGCTGGCCGGCCCGTTCTGCGCCACCATCCTGGCCGACCTCGGCGCAGAGGTGATCAAGATCGAACCCTCGCCGGACGGCGAAATGGTGCGCGGCTGGGGCCCGTTCCAGGACGGCATCAGCGTCTACTACCTCTCCATCCACCGCAACAAGAAGAGCCTGGCGGTCAACTTCCGCGATCCGGCCGGCCTCGAATTGATCCGCCGCATGGCGGATTCGGCCGACATCCTGGTGGAGAACTTCAAGCCCGGCGTCATGGCCGACATGCGGATGGACTACGCGACCCTCAGCGGCCGCAACCCGCGCCTGATCATGGCCTCGGTGACCGGTTTCGGCACGACCGGCCCCTACGGCGGCTGGCCGGGGGTGGACCAGATCGCACAGGGCATGTCCGGCCTGATGAGCCTGACCGGACAAAAGGACACCGGCCCGACCCGCGTGGGCATCCCGATCGGCGACGTGGTCGGCGGCATGTGGGCCGCCATCGGCGTGCAGGCGGCGGTGGTGCAGCGCTTCGCCACCGGGCGCGGCCAGCATGTGGAAACGTCGCTCCTGGCCGGGCTGATCGGCCTGCTCACGGTGCAGGGGCAGCGGCAGCTCTCGCTGGGCGACACGCCGGGCGTGGCCGGCAATGACCATCCGGTGGTGTGCCCGTACGGCATGTTCGAAGCCAAGGACGGCCCGTTCAACATGGCCGCCGCCACCGAGGACATGTGGGTCAAGCTGTGCAGGCTGTTGGGGCTCGAGGACTGGATCACCGATCCGGAGTTCCGCGACAACGCCGGGCGGCACCGCAACCGCGAAGCGGTAAAAAAACGCCTCAATGAAAAATTCGCCGCGCGCGGCAAGATGGAATGGACGCTGGAACTGGTCAAGCTGGGCCTGCCTGCGGGCCCCATCTTCACCCTCGACCAGGTGTTCGCCGACCGGCATGTCAACGAAACCGGCATGGTCGAGGAAATCGACCATCCGACCCTGGGCCCCTTGCGCCTGATCGCCAACCCGGTGCGCATGGCCGGCATGGGCGGGCGTTCGGTGCGCAGCGCGCCGCCGCTGCTGGGCGCCGACTCGCGCCAGGTGCTGGCCGACTTCGGCATTCCCGCAGCCGAGATCGAAGCGCTCGTCGCTGCAAAAACCGTGCAATGCCTCCAATGAAGAAGGACCCCGCCATGCTCGCCGACCAGATCGCCTATGTGGCCGTTGCCTCCTCCGACCCGGCCGCCACCTGCCGCGTGTACGAGGAATTCTTCGGCCTGCCGCGCAACAACCTCGCCGCCTCGCAGGGCGAGATCCCGGTCTACAGCCTGGGCAAGAGCGCCCTGGCCGTGGTGCCGCTGGGACACCCGCTGATCGACGGCGAGGCCAAGCCCGGCGTGCATCACATCGCCCTCGCGGTCGATGACCTCGAAGCCGCCACCGCCCGCGCGGGCCTGACCCCCAGCCGCGCCGAAGGCCTGGCCGGGTGCCGCGCCGTGGCCTTCGACCGCGCGGCCACGGCCGGCGTGCGGTTGCGCCTGACCGAACGCATGACGCTGGCGCCGCATGCCGGCGGGCCGCTGGAACGCATCGATCACATCGGCATCGCCAGCACCGACGTGGCCGAGGACGAGCGCATCTTCAGCGGCCGCTTCGGCTTTGCCGTGGAAAGCCGCCAGACCGACATGGAAGTGTCGATGGCGGTGGAATCGTTCACCTCCGACAAATACGGCGTCGTGTATCACACCCGCGCGCCGGAGCCGGTGGGGGGGTTGCGCGTCACCTTCATCACCGCCGGCGACTGCGAGTTCGAGTTCCTCGCCAACTTCGACCCGCGCCAGGGCGCGCACATCGACCACGGCAGTTCCGGCACCACCCGGCAGGACCAGGGCGCCATCACCCGCTTCGTGGCCTCGCGCGGGCGCGGCCTGCATCATGTGGCGGTGAAGACGGGCGACATCGACGCCACGCTGGCGCGCATGGCCGGCGCCGGGCTGCCGATGATCGACGTAAAAGGCCGGCCGGGGTCGCGCCGCGCCATGATCGGCTTTCCGCATCCCAGGGCGACCGGCGGCATCCTGATGCATCTGGTGCAGCGCGATGCCTGAGGCGCTCGTCACCGCCGAGCGGCGCGGTGACACGCTGGTCGCCCGGCTCAACCGGCCTGACGACGGCAACGCCGTCAACCGCGCGCTGGCGGTGGATCTGGCGGCGCTGGTCGGGGATTGCGCCGCGGACAAGGCCCTGCGCGCGCTGATCATCACCGGGGCGGGACCGCGCTTTTTTTGCACCGGCGGCGACGTCAAGGCCTATGCGCGGGTGCAGGACGCGGCGACCCTCGACGAAGTGTTCGACCTGATCCGCAACCTGCTCGACGCCATCGCGGCGCTGCACTGCCCGGTGATCGCCGCCATCAACGGCTACGCCATCGGCGGCGGCGCGGAACTGGCGCTGGCCTGCGACCTGCGGGTGATGGATGCGGGCGCGCAGATCGGCTTTCCGCAATCGCGGCTGGGCATCATGCCCGGCTGGGATGGCCTGGGCCGCCTGGTTGCGCTGACAGGGCGCGCGGCCGCCACCCGCATGCTCATGAAAGGCACGCGCGTCACCGCCGCCGAAGCACAGGCCATCGGTCTGGTCGACGAGGTCGCGCCGCCGGGCGAGGCACTCGCCCAGGCGCTGGCGCTGGCCGCCACCCTGGCGGAAACCGCCCCGCTGTCGCTGGCGGCCATCAAGCAGGCACTGGGGGTGGCTGATCGCGGCGATGGCACCGCGCTGCGCGCGCATACCCGCGCGGCCTTCAACCGGCTGTGGTTTTCCGCCGACCACAAGGAGGCCGAGCGCGCCTTCGCCGAAAAGCGCACACCCAAATTCAACGGCACCTAAGACCGCCCCCGCTCACCCATGCCACGGAGACAAACGATGCGCAAACCCACCCTGAAGCTGCTGTCCACCCTCCCGCTTTTCGCCTGCCTCGCCCTGGCACCGCTCGCCGCCTCGGCGCAGCCCTTCCCCACCAAGGGGCCGATCCGCCTGGTGGTGGGCTTCGCGCCCGGCGGCGGCGCCGACACCATCGCACGCGCCATCAACACGCGGCTGGGCGAAATCCTCAAGCAGTCGGTCGTGGTGGAAAACCGCGCCGGCGCCGGCGGCGCGATCGCCACCGAACATGTGGCGAAATCCGCGCCCGACGGCTACACCATCAGCTTCACGCTCAACAATCATTCCATCAACCAGGCGCTTTACGCCAAGCTGCCCTTCGATACCGAGCGCGACCTGCGCGGCGTGACCCTCATAGGCGCGCTGCCGCAGCTGCTGGCCGCCCACCCCAGCGCGCCCGCCTCCACCCTGCAGGAATTCCTGCAGCAGGCCAAGGGCAACGACCCGCGCGCCCGCACCTACGCCAGTGGCGGCATCGGCTCGCCCGGGCATTTCGCGATGGCGTATCTGGAATCGCTCTCCGGCCTGGACTTCGTGCACATTCCCTACAAGGGCGCGGGCCCGGCCATGGCCGACGTGCTGGGCAACCAGGTGCCCTACATCCTCTCCACCCTGACCGGCCTGATACCGCATGTGCGGGCCGGCAAGCTCAAGGCCATCGCGCTCACCTCCAAGGAGCGCCTGCCCGCGCTGCCCAACGTGCCCACCATTGCCGAAGGTGGCTTTCCCGGCTACGACATGGATACCTGGATCGGCCTGTTCGTGCCGCGCGCCACGCCGGACGCGATTGTAAAAGCGCTGCACGAGGCCACGCTGGAGGCGCTCAAGTCGCAGACCGTGCGCGACCGCTTCGAGGCCGTGGCCGGCCGCATCGCCCCGGGCGGCTCCGCCGAACTCGACGCCCTGGTGGCCGCGGACATCAGGCAGCTGACCAGGGTGGTCAAGGAGCGCGGCATCAAGCCGGAGTGACCGCGCAGGCGCGCTCCAATAAAATCATTCGCATACGCAACCGAGGTGACCGGCATGGAACTCGACCTGCACCCGCTGCATCCGCTCTTCGTCGCCGAACTGCGCGGGGTCGACCTGCGCGAGACCCCGGGCCCCGCGCTGTGCGCTGCCATCGACCGCGCCATGGACCGGTACGCGGTACTGGTGCTGCGCGAACAGCACCTGGACGACGAGCAGCAGATGGCCTTCGGCCGCGCGATGGGCCCCCTCGAACCCATGCCCGCCCAGGTGGGCATGGAAAAGCAGCGCCTGAGGCACCGCGAGCTGGTGGACATATCCAATCTGGATGTCGATGACAGCCTGCTGGCGGCGGATGACCGGCGCCGCATGTTCAACCTGGGCAACCAGCTCTGGCACAGCGATTCGAGCTTCAAGGCCACGCCCGCCAAGTACTCGATGCTGCATGCCCGCGCCATCCCGCCGGAAGGCGGGGAGACCGAGTTCGCCGACATGCGCGCCGCGTGGGACGCCCTGCCCGGCAAGATGAAGGCGCGCGTCGAGCCGATGGTCTGCGACCATTCGCTGATCTATTCGCGCGCCCTGCTGGGCTTCGACGCGTTCACCGAGGAGGAGCGCGCCGGCTTCGCGCCGGTGCCGCAGCGCCTGGTGCGGCGCCACCCCGGCTCGGGCCGCAAATCGCTGTTCCTCGCCTCGCACATCGGCACCATCCACGGCATGCCGCGGCCCGAAGCGATGATGCTGATCCGCGACCTCACCGAGCATGCCACGCAGCGCGAGTTCGTCTACAGCCACACCTGGCGCGTGCACGACCTGGTGATCTGGGACAACCGCTGCACCCTGCACCGCGGCCGCAGCTACGACGACCAGCGCTACAAGCGCGACATGCGGCGCATCACGCTTGAGGACAGCGCGCCGACCTTGCAACAGGCGGCCTGAGCGCCGCAGCAAGCCCGGCGCCGTGCGGGACAGACCCGGTCTGCCCGCATGCGCTCACCTTGCCGCGTCGCGCGCGCAGCGAAAGCCGATGTAAACCACCGCAGTGTCGCGAGGTTTGCCTTGGATGTGGCTATCTTGCATCTGCGTGGCCCCGTACCACCAGGAGCCGCCACGCGTGCGCTGCTCGACGCCGCTGCCGCTATCGACCCATTCCCAGACGTTGCCGCCCATCTCGTGCAGGCCGTTGACGCCCTGTTTCGTGGTGCCTGCTTCGGCATGCCCCTTGCCGCGCGAGGTCACGGCATGCGCCACGGTCTTCACGCTTCCGCAATCGCCCAGGCAATTGGCGCCTTCGGGGCTGTCGCCGGTGGGGTAACGATAACTGCGGCCGGTGATGAAACCGCCGCTCGGTTGGGGGCGCCGCTCGGTATAGGCGGCCTCGCCCCACTCCGCATCCGTCGGCAGGCGCTTGCCGGCCCATGTGCAAAACGCGGCGGCCTCGTCGAAAGTGACGTGCACGGCAGGCTCATCGGCCGCACCGGGCTTTCCATAGGGTGCCCGCCATGTCCAGCCACGGCGCTGCTCCCATCCCGCTTCGAACGTGCTGCCGCCCCCTCTACGCTCGGCGCTTGTCACCGCCCTGGTGGCGTCGACATAGCGCTGGAACTGACCGATCGTCACCTCGGTGCGGTCTATCTCGAAGCTGCCGATACGCTGCATCGGCGCCGAGCTCTGCGCCTGGACAAGACTTGCACCAAGGACGCCGAGCAGAAGAAAAAGAATATGCGGACGGGACATGAGCACGATTGTATGCATCAAACGACGCCGCGCAACTTGGCGCCATTGGCCTGCGCCGATAGTTGTTTTCTTGGAGCCCGGTGTCTAGGAACATCTCGGATAGGGCCTACCAGCCGGGCCTTCGAATCTCCAACTGTGCTGAGGCGAGGTTCACAGTACTTTTGCCACCTAACGGGCAGGTCACAGCCGCGTTGCGGAGCGCAGCAACGTAGGCGGCAACCTGTTGTTATGGCTGCGCATCCGGTGAGTATTCCATCTGCGTGGCAGCGCCAAAGCCAAGTAGCCATTTCAAAGAGGCAAATTGTTCGGTCTTTACAGGGACAAAGCCAACACGTTCATACAAGCGCCGAGCCGCGGGATTCGTGTCTATAACATCAAGGCGAATTGACCGATACCCTTCACTCTTTGCATACGCTATGAGGCTATGCAGAAGCTTGGTTCCAATGCCGCTGCCGCGCATCTTGGGCGAAACGGCTATTCCATCCATTAGCAATTGGCCCCCGACCAGATTTCGTTGAAACAATGCAAGGCCGAGCAGGGCACGAATTACACCCCAGAGCCCAATCTCATCTTTCAACACGCCAAATGAAATCCCGCCTGTCAGCGCCCCCAGTCCCGTCTTGAAACCTGCGATTCCGACCATTTCACCATCGCGTATTGCGACGAAAGAAAACTCTGGATTGAATCCTGCCTTTAGGACTGCCATTCGTGAGATCGGGTTGGGCATAGCGATTGCGAGCTTGGCTCCAAACGCTGCGTCGTACAAATCAGCTGCCGATGAACGTAGCTCGTCTGGAAACCCTTGCTGGATAGTGATCTCATCGCCCATAGTCTCTATCTCCTGAAGCATAACGTTCGCCATGACCGAAAGTGAAAAGCGGGGCGACGGAGGTGCGCCGCTTTTCACTGTCCGCGTCGATGGCGTTGTTGGGCGGCTCGCGGCGCGTGCTGCGTTTCATGGTCCGCGCCGCAGGCTGCGAGCGAAGATCTCGCCTTCGCCCATGACCTCATCGGACAAATCCTGCTCACGTCCGCGCTCGGAGTAGCTCACATGGGCAGCCACCACGTCCACGAAATTCATACACGAGTATGCAACAAAGCGCAGGTGGGTCGGCGCACCTCCCACGATTGCCCCCTGATCGAGCAACCTTACCCGCGGAGGCAGGCGCTGTACGCTTGGCTGGCGATGATGCATCATGTGCCGCAGACCAGGCTTACAGCGCCTGCCGTAGCGGGTCAGCTTGAGTGAGGGGCTAGGCAGCATTGCGCGACTACGCAAAGGCACGAGCAGCCGCAGTTTCAATACTTCCCGTGTTTGGTGTACCGGTTGGCTCAATGAGCAACAGATGGGTTTCTTCATCTGCCACAGTTCGGTGTTCGACTCCTTGCGGAACCACGTACATCTCGCCAGCGTTGAGCGTGACCGTCTGATCACGCATCTCGACCTTGAGAGTGCCCTTTAGTACTAGGAAGAAATCGTCGGTGTCCGCGTGTGTATGCCAAACGAACTCGCCTTTGACTTTGACGACCATGAGATCGTGACTATTGAACGTGCCGACAGTTCTTGGACTCCAGAACTCGTTGAAGGTACCGAGCTTTTCCGAGAGATTGATTGCGCTATTGGGCATATGCGTAGCTAGTGGATTGACCTTCGGTTCCAGCCTGCTCGGGCGTGCTTTGTGCTGCCTAACGTGGAAGCAACCGGCACCGGAGCGCCAGCTGAGGGAACACAAATACGCAACATTTGGGTGTCCGATTGACTGACAAGTTAGCCAGCGGTGCCGACATTTTTGACAAGAAACGCAGACGACGACGGACACAGATTGGAAAACTGCGGTGTGGCTTGAATGACGGGAGGCGCAGCCATGCGAGCGGCTGGCGAATAGCCGAGCCCTAAGAAGAACCTTTCAGCCGTGGTTGTGAGAAGGAACAGTTCCTTGATGTCATGAGTTGCGGCCAGTGACTCGACGAATGCCACCAATTTGTGCGCAATGCCAGAAGAGCGAAAGGCCGGAGCGACCGCCAGCGAACGCAACAAGCCAAAGGGAG
>Ga0068877_10000058_pt1 | contig 93533 bp, 92 predicted proteins | sample NOAtaG_FD_66437 | JGI IMG/M metagenome (GOLD analysis project Ga0068877, IMG submission 66437) | Freshwater lake microbial communities from Lake Erie, under a cyanobacterial bloom - NOAA_Erie_Diel6S_1000h metaG | ecosystem: Environmental > Aquatic > Freshwater > Lake | place: USA: Ohio, Lake...
TCGAGGGAACCTACAATCGCGTCAGGTTGCATTCGTCGATCGGCTATCAAGCGCCGGTGGCGGCAGAACTCGGCCGGTTGGCCGCGTAGGATGGTGTACGTGAAATCGAGGCAAGGTCACTGGCCACCTGGCTCAAGTGGGCGTTGTACGACTGGGGCTCCGGATGGGCCAACACGATATGCGCCTGCATGGGGATTCCGCCGGTGAAAGGGCGGCCATGCTAGCGCATTCGCATCTCAGGTACGCAAGTCGGGCAACTTCTCGCCCTTGGGCACGAAGCGGATCGCCAGGCCGTTGTTGCAATAGCGCAGCCCCGTGGGCTTGGGTCCGTCGTCGAACACATGGCCCTGGTGTCCGCCGCAACGCACACAGTGGTACTCGGTGCGCGGCAATATCAGCTTGAAGTCCTTCTTGGTGCCTACCGCCCCGGGCAGGGTGTCCCAGAAGCTCGGCCAGCCGGTGCCGCTTTCGTACTTCTTGGCGCTGTCGAACAGCGGCAGGAAGCAGGCTGCGCAGACAAAGGTGCCGGCGCGCTTCTCATCGTTGAGCGGGCTCGAACCGGGCGGCTCGGTGCCTTCCTCGAACAGGATGTGGAACTGGTTGGCCGCCACCAGCTTCTTCCATTCCGCCGGTGACTTGACCAGCTTCTTGAGACCGGCCTTGTCCTGCGCGCGAAGGTTGGTCGCGACGGTGGCGAAAAGGCCGAAAACTCCGGCAATCCAGTGACGACGTTGCATGCGATGCTCCTGATGAGATGGGGTGTGGAGGTGTATACGTGGGAAGATTAACAGCGGATGCGCCGACGCCATTCCGACGCTAGGCGGTAAATCCCACGCTGCGCTTGTCGAAGGCGATCGCCTTGACCAGCACGAACACCCGGCGGCCGGCGGCGATGCCGAGTTCGTCCATGGCCTGGCGGGAAATCCGCGCCGGCACATGTTCCTGCCCGAGACGCACCTGTGCCTCGATGATCGCCCCACCGCTCTCGCTCACCCCGGTGACCTCGCCTTCGAGCACGTTGCGAATGCTGATGCCCGACGGTCGCTCGGTGGCAAGCGAAACATCGCGCGAACGGATGCGGATGCGCACCCGCGTGCCCAGCGGCGTGTCCATGCCTGGCGCCACCAGTTCCCCGCCGGAAAAACGGAAGCGCGTCAGGAAGTAGCTTGTATCGTGCGCCACCGCCTCGGCCTCGATCAGCGCACCGCCTTCGTAGCGGCCGGTATAGGGCCGCAGGTCGGCGCGATTGAATATTTCGTGCACGCTGCCATGCGCGAGCACACTGCCTTCGTTCATCAGCACCACATGGTCGGCCAGGCGGGTGATCTCGCTCACGGCATGGCTCACATAGACCACCGGCTGCCGCAGTTCGTTGCGCAAGGCCTCGATGTAGCGCAACACTTCCTGGCGGCGCTGGTTGTCGAGCGCAGCCAGCGGCTCGTCCATCAGCAACAGGCGCGGCTGGGAGAGCAGTGCGCGGCCGATGGCCACACGCTGCTTTTCGCCGCCGGAAAGCGCCGCCGGGCTGCGTTCGAGCAAGGGCTCGATGCCCAGGAGGCCCACCACAGCGTCGAAACCGATGCGCATACCGGTCCCGGGTGCGCCGTAGAGCAGGTTTTTCTTCACCGAGAGATGCGGAAACAGGAGCGCGTCCTGGAACACGTAGCCGACCCGGCGCCTCTCAGGGGGCAGGTTGATGCCGGCGGCCGCGTCGAACAACACCTCGCCGTCGATGGCGATCCTGCCGGCCTCCGGCTTGAGCAGGCCGGCAATCGCATTGACCACGCTGGACTTGCCCGAGCCGGAGCGGCCGAACAGGCCAACCACCGGCGCGTCGGCGGCGAAATCGACGTTCAGGTCGGTGGCACCAAGCTGACGCCGGATCGAAACCTCGAGATTCACAGCAGGCTCCGCGCCGCCGCGAAACCGCGCGACCGCCGATTCATCCATTCCGATGCCGCCAGCGCCGCCAGCGACAGCAGGACCGAGATTGCGCACAGCTTGAGCACGGCGGCGTCACCGCCGGGACTCTGCGTGAAGTTGTAGATTGCCAGCGGCAGGGTCTGGGTTTCGCCGGGAATGTTGGAAACGAAGGTGATGGTCGCGCCGAATTCGCCCAGCGAGCGCGCGAAGGCCAAAAGGCTGCCCATGATGATGCCGGGCATGGCCAGCGGCAGCGTCACCGAGGCCAGCACCCGCCACGGCCCGGCACCCAGGGTGCGGGCTGCCGATTCGAGCCGCGGATCGATGGCCTCAATCGCCAGGCGGATCGCGCGCACCATCAGTGGAAAGCCCATGATGCCCGCTGCCAGGGCCGCGCCAGTCCAGCGGAAAGCGAAGGTCAGGCCCAACACCTGCTCGAAAAAGGCGCCGAACGGCCCCTTGCGGCCAAAACCCAGCAGCAGGAAATAACCAATCACAACCGGCGGCAACACCAGCGGCAGGTGGATCAACGCATCGAACAGGGTTTTGCCGGGGAATCGCCCGCGCGCCAGCACCAGGGCCGCCGCCGCAGCCAGCGGCAGGCTGAACACCACGCTGGCCGCCGCGACCTTCAGGCTTAGCAGGACAATGGCGATTTCTTCGGCGGAAAGCATGCGGCGATTATCGCGTATGCCACTCCGGCCAAGGCGACCGAACGCATCGCCGCAAACCCAAGATCAGCCGCAAAGCGCCAGCACCGCCTCGGCGAACAGGCGCGGCGCCTCCTGCGGCGGGTTGTGGCCGACACCGGCGAATACGCGCCGCTCGTAGGGCCCGGTGAAAAAGCGCGCGTGGCGCTCCGAGGTATGCGGCGGATTCACCCCGTCGGCGTCGCCGTGGATCGTGATGGTCGGCACGGGGATTTCCGGCAGCATGGCCAGTCGCGCCTCGGTCTCGGCATAGCGCGCCTCACCGGCGGCATTGCCCATGCGGTGCCGGTAGGAATGCACCACCACGTCGACGAAGTCCGGATTGTCCAGCGACGGCGCAGTCCGCTGCCAGGTGGCCTCGTCGAAGTGCCAGGTGGGCGACCACAGCTTCCACAACAGGCGGCACAGTTCCGCGCGCCGGGTGGTGAGCGCATTGCGGCCGCGCTGGGTGTGAAAGTAGTACTGGTACCAGAAGCGCTGTTCCTGCTCGGGATCGGTTGGCACGGCCGAGCCGGCGATGTCCTGGATCTGGTAGCCGCAGCAGGTGACAAGCCCGTGTATCCGCTCCGGACGCAACGCGGCGGCCACGCAGGCGGCGCGGCCGCCCCAGTCGAAGCCCGCCACCACCGCGCGCGGCAGTTGCAGCGCATCGAGCAGTTCGATCAGGTCCTGTCCGATGGCCGCCTGCTGGCCGGAGCGCGGCGTATCGGTGGAAAAGAAACGCGTGCCGCCGTGACCGCGCAGGCAGGGCACGACGGTGCGCAAGCCCGCCGCATTGAGGATGGGCACCACCTCGTCGTAGCAATGCTGGTCGTAGGGAAAGCCATGCAGCAGCACCACCGTCAAGGCGTCGGGCGGGCCGCTGATCTCGCAGGCCACGTCAAGTACTGAGGTAAGAACACGCTGGGTCATGCCGGGATGCTCCTTCGGGGAAAGCGTCGGCATGCTACTGCATCGCGACGCAGCGGTGGCAATTCGTGCAAACTGCGCGTTGCAGCCAACGACCACGGAGACGACCCCATCCCCAGCATCGCCCCGCTCAAGCGCGCGCGCGCTGCGTGCGCCCTGCTTCTTGCGATTTGCGGTGTCGGGGCGGCTTTCGCCCAGTATCCGGACCGCCCGGTCTCGCTCATCCTGCCCACCCCGCCTGGCGGCGCCGCGGACCTCAACGCGCGGCCGCTGGCCAAGCAGAAGGACGCCGAGGCGATGGTGAGCCGGGCCAGAAAGATCGCCAAGGTGCAGTAAGGCCGCGCGCCCTGAGCACGTAGATCCCGCAGTCCATTGACAACCTTGAGGAGCCCCACATGTCCCGCATCCGCCCCGTCAAATTCGCCCACGTCGTCTATCGCACCTTCAAGTTCGACGACATGATCGCCTGGTACCAGAAGGTGTTCGACGCGCACATCCAGCACCGCAGCCCCGGCATCGCCTTCGTCACCTATGACGAGGAGCACCATCGCATGGCCTTCCTCAATATGTCGATGTTCGCGCCCGACGCGCCCAAGGGCCGCGGCGACGTCGTCGGCGTGGACCATGTGGCCTATACCTTCAAGTCGATGCGCGACCTCTTCGAGAACTACGCCCAGTTGAAGGACATGGGCATCAAGCCCTACTGGTGCCTGCACCATGGCCTCACCATCTCGCTCTACTACGCCGACCCGGACGGCAACCGCATGGAATTCCAGGTGGACGCCTGCAGCCTCGAGGAAGCGGCCGAGTTCATGGAAGGCCCGGGCTTCGCGCAGAACCCGATCGGCGTGGAATTCAATCCGGATGAATGGCTCGCACGGTTACGCGCCGGCGAACCGGAAGCGGCCTTCATGAAGCGCACGGTGCACCAGCCGGTGGCGCCGCTGCGCAACCCCGAGCCGGCGTAGATCCGTCGCCCGGGATTACAGGCCCGGCCGGATCAGCGCCCGGCCGCGCACGCGGCCGGCCTCCACCTGCAGATGCGCCTCACGCGCCTCGGCCAGCGAAAACGAGCGGTCCACCACCGGCCTGATCTTGCCCATCTGAACCAGCTTCAGCACGTCCTCCAGCTGGGCGCGGGTGGTGCTGTTCACAGCCAGCATGGACTGTGCGCGCAAGAACAACTGCGCCGGGTTGAAGGGCACGAATTCGCCGGTAAGCTGGCCGATCATCAGCCAGCGCCCCATCACGCCCAGCGACTTGCGGGTCGGCTGGAATTGCGGCGTGCCGACGTTGTCGATCACCATGTCGACGCCGCGCCCCTGGGTGACATCGAGCACCTGCTTCGAAAAATCCTCGCCGCGGCCGTGCACCACCACCTCGTGGGCGCCCATCGCCTTCATGAAGGCGGCTTTGTCTGGTGAGGAGGTCTGCGCGATCACGCGCGCGCCGAAGGCGTTGGCGATCTGCAGCGCGTGCAGGCCCAGGCCGCCGCCGGAACCGGTCACCAGCACGGTTTCGCCGACCTGCAGCCGGCCGACATCGCGCACGGCGTTGAGGATGGTGCCCATGGCGCAGGCGGCGATCGACACTTCGGCCAGCGGCAGGCCGTCAGGCACCTCGGCGAGATTGTCGTCCTCGATGGCCACATACTCGGCATAGCCGCCCACCATGCCCCAGTCGCCCAGGAACTTGCGCTCCTCGCACAGGGGCTCGCGCGAGCCGCGGCAGAAGCGGCAGGCGCCGCAGATGTGATAGCGCTGCACTGTGGCCACGCGCTGGCCCACGCGGAAACGGCTGACCTTGCTGCCCACCGCCACAACCGTACCGGAGACTTCATGGCCCAGGATGCAGGGCAACTCGACGCCGCGCTTCAGGGTGCCGTTGCGCACCGCCACGTCGTGCATGCATACGCCGCAGGCCTCGACCTGGATGACCACGTCCCTGTCCGCAGGGGTCGGGTCGGGCACGGTCTCCAGGTTCATGGCCTCGAGCCCGCCGGTTTGCCGCACCACGATGGCTTTCATCGCGCTTCTCCCGTGCCATCCACGTCGATGACGATCTTGCCCACATGCGCCGCGGCCTTCATGCGCGCGAACGCGGCCTGCGCGTCCGCGAAGGCGAAGGTGCGGTCCAGCACCGGATGGATAGCGTGCAGGACCATGGCGCGGTTCATCGCCTCGAAGCCCGCGCGCGAGCCCACCACCACGCCCTGCAGACGGATGTTGGGGCCGATCATCTGGCGCAGGTTGAGCGGCACCGTGAGCCCGCCGAGAAAGCCCACCATGCCGATGAAGCCGCCGAAGGCCACTGCGCCCAGCGATTGCTCCAGCGTGCTGCCGACAGTCTCGATGACGATGTCGGCGCCCTGCCCGCCGCTGGCCTCGCGCACCGCGGCGGCCCAGTCCGGGATCCTGCGATAGTCGATCACTTCAGCCGCGCCCAGGCGGGCGAGCATGGCGGCCTTCTCGGCGCTGGAGGTGAGCGCGATGACGCGCGCGCCGGCCGCCCGGGCGAACTGCAGGCCGAACAGGCCCACGCCGCCGGTGCCCTGCACCAGCACCGTGTCGCCGGGGCGCACGCCGCCCTCCTGCAGCGCCGTCCAGGCGGTGAGCGCCGCGATCGGCAGGGTGGCGGCCTCGCTGTCGCTGAGATGCGCGGGCGCAGCCACCGCGTCCTCCGCCGGCACGACCAGATATTCCTGCAGCACCCCGGGCAGCGGGCCGCCGAGGGTGCGCATGCGGTGCTCCTTTTTCAACCGGCCGTCGCGCCAGCCCTGGATGTAGCAGGTGACCACACGGTCGCCGGGCTTGAAACGGGTGACATCGGTACCGACCGCCTCGACCACGCCGCAGGCGTCGGAACACGGCACGAACGGCAGGGTGGCCGCGGCGATATGGGTGCCCGAGAGCACCGCCAGGTCGCGGTAGTTGAGACTCGCCTTGCCCACGCGGATCAGAATATCGCCGCGCTGCGGTTCCGGCTTGGGCGCGCTCGCCGGGGCTATGCTTTCGATGGCCAGCGCGGTGGCGTGGATGACGTTCATGCCGAGCCCTCCGGCGGGGTTGGCGGCGCGAAGAATGTGGCCGCAATGCGGTTTTTCTGGATCTTGCCGGTGGTGGTGAGCGGCAGTTCGCGCTCGTCGACGAAGCGCACCAGGCGCGGCACCTTGTAGGCGGCCAGCACCTCGCGGCAACGCGCCGTCACGGCCTCCACCGTGAGCGACGCGCCGGGCTTCTTCACGATCACCGCGGCCAGCAGTTCGTCGCGCGTCGCGTCGGGCACGCCCACCACCTGCGCCAGGCGCACCCCGGGCATGGCCATGATGGCCTCCTCCACCTCGGCCGGGGCCACGTTGATGCCGCCGGTCTTGACCAGCTCCTTCAGCCGCCCGCGAAAATACAGGTAGCCCTGCGCATCGAGGTAGGCGAGGTCGCCGGTGCGGAAATAGCCCTCTTCATCGAAGCTCGCGGCCGTGGCGGCCGGATCCTTGTAGTAGCCCGGCGTCATGTAGCCCTTCAACATCAGCTCGCCCACCTCGCCCGGCGGCAGCACGCGGCCCTCGGGCGAGACGATCTTCTGCTGCCGGCCGGGCAGGATGCGTCCTACCGATTCGAGCCGCTTCTCGAGCGGATCGCGCGCGTCGGCCACATGGCAGTTGCCATAGCCTTCGGTCATGCCGTAGATGTTGCAGATCTCTTTCGCCCCCAGTTCCACCACGCGCATGATCTGTTCCGGCGTGCCGACCGCGGCACCGCCGCGCAGCGTCGAGAGGTCGCGGCACGCCCGGTCCGGATGCTCGTGCAGGGCCTGCGCCATGTTGGCGGTGCCGTAGAACAGGGTGCACTTCTCCTCCTCGATCAGGCGCAGCGCCTCGCCCGGCTCGAAGGATTCCTGCAGCACGATGCTGCCGCCGTGGGTCAGCAGGTTGAAGAGCGCATTGGAACACCCCAGGCCCCAGAACATCGACACCGCCAGCCACAGGCGGTCATGCTCGGTCACATGCATGCGCTCGCCGATGTTCCACAGGTTCTCGATCAGCGGGTAATGCTGCAACTGGACGCCCTTGGGTTTCGCCGTCGAGCCCGAGGTGTAGAGCAGGTAGGCGATGTCTTCCGGCGCCACGGCGGCAAATGCGGCCGCAATCGCTGCATCGTCACTCGTATCCGCATCGGTCACGCCGTCGAACAGCGGCTGCCAGCCGGGCGGCAGGGTCGCGCCGGTGCCCAGCACTTCGCGCAGGTGCGGCAGCCGCGCCGCATGCGGTTCGAGTTCGCGCAGCATGGCGCCGTAGTCTGCCTTGAGGAAGGTCGGGTAGGCGATCAGGGTGCGCGCTTCGGAATGCGCCAGCATGTATTCCAGCTCGCGCGTCGTGGCCCAGGTATTGAGCGAGACCATCACCGCGCCCAGGCTGGTGATGGCCAGGCAGCTGGTGACCCACTCCACGCGGTTGCCCATCAGGATGCCGACCTTGTCGCCGCGCCGCACGCCCAGGCGGTGCAGGCGCCGCGCGATGCGCCACACCTCGTCGCGCATCTGCGCATAGGTGAGGTGCCGGCCCGCCCCGGACAACGCGGGCCGCGACCCGAAGGCGTGCGCCAGTTCCTCGACCAGGCGCGGCAAGGTGCGCGCCACCGGCATGCGGTTCATGGGCGGCGCTCCCGCCGGGCCATGGCGCCGCGGCTCACGGCTGCGCGGCGCGGAAATTCACCATGCCCGCATCCCCCGCGGGCGTGAATACCGCCTCAAGGGCCATGCCGACCTTGAGATCGGCCGGCGCCGTATCGACCAGGTTGCCGTAGAGCTGCGGTCCCTCTTCCAGGGTGACCGCCACCACCACATAGGGCACCTTGTCGCGCAGGCTTTTGAAGTAGGGGCGATGGAACTCGCACCACGACCACAGGGTCGCGCGGCCGGAGACTGCGACCCAGTCGACCGCTTCGCCCAGGCACTTGGGGCAGATATGCGCCGCCGGAAACCAGTGGTGGTCGCAGTCACGGCAATGCGGCACCGAGAGGCGCCCTTCGGCGGCTGCCTTGAAATGGGGCGCGTTGTCGCCTTCCAGAAGCGGTGCGAGTGCGTCGGGATTGATCATGCGGCCTCCCGGGAAAAAATCGCCCCGCTCGCGATCGGCGAGGCGCAGGTGTAGAGGATGTTGTCGGCCTTTTTCAGCTGGCGCGCCCCGCATTCGCCGCGGATCTGCCGCACCGCCTCGGTGAACATGCCCCAGCCCTGCATGTAGCTCTCCGACAAATGACCGCCGCTGGTGTTGAGCGGTTGCCGGCCGGTGAGCCCCAGGTCGGTGGCGCGCACATACTCGGCGGCTTCGCCCTTGCCGCACATCCCGAAGCCTTCCATCGAGAACAGCACCGTGGGCGTGAAGTTGTCGTAGATCATGGCGGCGTCGGTGTCCTTCGGTGCGACGCCGGATTGCGCCTCGAGGGCGGCGGCGGCGCGGCGCATGCCAGAGTACCAGTAGTCCGCCGGGGCGAAGGTGGACTGCGCCAGTTGCGTCGCGGTGGACACGCCGGCCACGTACACCGGCCGGGTGGGCGCGTCCCCGGCGCGCTCGGCACGGGTGACGATCAGCGCGATGCCGCCATCGTTGATCAGACAATAGTCGAACAGGCGCAGCGGCGCGGCGATGAACTTGGCGGCGTAGTACTCCGCCGTGGTGTAGGCCTTATTCATCACCGCGCCGGGGTTCAACACCGCGTGCTGCCGGCAGGTGACGGCCACCTTGGCCAGCGCGTCGCCGGCGCGGCCGTATTCATGCTCGTAACGGTTGAACATCATCGCATGCACCGCGCCGGGCGAGGTCATGCCGTAGGGAAACCACAGCCCCGCCCCGCCGCTGCCGTAGCCGTCGCCCTCGCCGCCATACTTCATGCCTGCGGTGCGCCCGTCGTTGCCGTACACCAGCGCCACCGTGCTGACGCTGCCTGCCGAGATGGCCTGGCAGGCTATCTGCAGGGCGATGGCCGCCATGCGCCCCTGGCCCGGCAGGTTCACCGCGAACTGCGGGTTGAGGCCATGCAGTTCGCCGAAGCGCTGGTAATCGGGAATGCGGCAGACGATCAGGCCGTCGATATCGTCCGCCCTGACGCCGGCCTCGCGCATCGCCGCGCGCAGCGCCGTGGAGCCCAGCGAGTAGGCGTCCTCGCCGGGAAATACGCCGAAAGCGGTGGAGCCGATGCCGGTGATCGCCGGCCGCGGCGGCCTAGGTCTCACGATGTTCATGCGCGATGCCTCATCTGGCGGCTGCGCCGGCGCGCTGGCTGTCCCAGGCGACGGCCACATCCAGGTTCTCGGTGAGCTTGTATTTTTCCACCTTGCCGGATCCGGTCTTGGGCAGGGCTTCGCGGAACTCGATATAGCGCGGCACCATGAACTTGGGCAGTTTCGCCGCAAGCCATGCGCAAAGGTCTGCCGGCGACACCGCGTCCTTCACGCGCGGCACCGCCACCAGGTACACGTCGTCCTCGCCGTCCCCGGCCGGCACGCCGATGGCCGCGGCCTCCACCATGTCCGGATGCTGCTCCACCGCGGCTTCGATGTCGTAGGAGGAAATGTTCTCGCCGCGGCGCCGGATGCGCTCCTTCTTGCGACCGGCGAAATAGAGATAGCCGTCCTCGTCCTGGCGCATCAGGTCGCCGGAGTGGAACCACAGGTTGCGGCAGGCGGCCCAGGTCAGCTCGGGCTTGTTGAGGTAGCCCAGCATCATGGTGCCGGCCCGCTTGGGCCGAACCACCAGTTCGCCATCGGTCCCCACCGGCACCGGATTGTCGTTTTCGTCCACCAGCGCGACGTCCCAGTCGGCGGCGGCGCGCCCGGCGGCGCCGAGCCGGCGCTCGGGATACGGCGTATGCACGGTGATGCCCACTTCGGTCATGCCGTGCGCCTCGACGATGCGCGCACCGAAACGCGCCTCGAACTCGAGGTCGTGGTGGGCGTTGAACATCACGCGCAGCCTGTGGTCGCGGTCCCGTTCCGAAGGCGGCTTGGCCTTGAGAATGGGCGGGATGGTGAAGATGGTGACGCTCACCGTGGCCTCTGCGGCGCGGATCTCGTCCCAGTAGGTGGTGGCCGAGAAGCGCCGTCCCAGGTGGATCTGCGCGCCCAGTGCCAGCGCCGGCAGGGTGCCCATGGTGCGCGACATGCCGTGGAACAGCGGCAGGGGGGAGTAGATCACGTCGTCCGGCCGGATGCCCACCGCGTTGATGCAGGTCGTCACAGTCTGCAGGTTGTGCGAATGCGGCAGCACCACGCCCTTGGCCGGCCCGGTGGTGCCGGAGGTGTAGCAGATGAGGGACGCGTCCGACGGCGCGCTCTTCGCCAGCAGGGTGGCCCCCTCGGGCACCAGCACATCGGCCTCGCGCACGAAACCGGCGGCATCCGGCAACGCACCCGCTCCGCCCACCACGACGCGCTTCAACGACGCACGCTGCTCCGCCGGCAGCGCGGCCAGCGCCGGCGCGAGGCTGGTGTCGGTGATCGCGAACCGCGCGCCCGAGTCGCGGATCACGTAGGCGAGCAGGTCGCCGGTGTAGGCGGTGTTGACCGGCACGCCGATGGCGTTCAACAACATGAGGCCGAACCAGGAAAAGATGAACTGCGCCGAGTTGTCCAGCATGATCAGCACCGGCTGCTGCGGTCCGACGCCCAGGGCCTGCAGGCCGCGCGCCACGGCCTGGCTATGCGCGAAGGTCTCGGCATAGGTGTAGCCGCGCCCGCCGATGGCGAGAAAGGGCCGGTCGGCCAACTGTTCGGCCCGCGCGGCCAGCAGGTGGCCGGTGACCCGTTGTTCGTAGGGAAGCGAAAAGCTCATGCGGGCCGTCTCATTCGGGCTGGATCTTGGCCTGTTCGACCAGCCCCTTGAACAGGACGCGCTGCTCGCGGATCAGCCGGTCCAGGTCCGCGCGGGTGCCCGAGGCCGCCTCGGCGCCGAAGACCTCGTAGCGCTCGTTGAGCCTCGGGTCCTGCGCCACCAGGCGCGACTCGCGGTTGAGGATTTCGATCACATCGTTGGGGGTGCCGGGCGGCGCGACCACGGCGAAGAATCCCGGCACCACGAAGCCGGGGATCGTCTCGGCCGCTGTGGGCGTGTCGGGAAAGGTTTTCGCGCGCTGCGGCGTGGTCACCGCGAGCAGGCGCACCTTGCCGGACTTCACATGGGGCGCCACGCCGCCCAGGCCGTCGATCATCACCGGCAGGCGCCCGCCCATCATGTCGAGATGGGCCGGGGCGCTCGACGGATAGGCCACGTTGGTGAGGCCGGTGGCGCCCTTCTGCTTGAGCCATTCGCCGATCAGGCGCGAGATCGATGCCGACCCCGGGCTGCCGAAAAAGACTTCCTTCTGCCTGGCCACCGCCATCAGGTCGGCGAGGGTTTTCATCGGCTGGTCATTGCCGGTGGCGATGCCGAAGGGGATGGCCACCACCTGCGCCACCGGCACAAAGTCCTTTTCGGGATCGTAGGAGGCGTTTTTCACCGTGTAGGTAGCGAGCACGATGATGGAATTGCCCGGCATCATCAGGGTGTAGCCGTCAGGCTTGGCGGCGGCCAGCGCACGCGCGCCCACCGCGCCGTTGCCGCCCGCCTTGATATCGATGACCACCGGCTGGCCCAGTTGCTGGGCCAGCCGGTCGGCATAGACCCGCGCGATGTTGTCGGTGCTGCTGCCGACCGCGCCGGGCACGATCAGGGTCAGCGGCCGGGTCGGCCATTTCTGGGCCAGCGCGGCAGGCGCCGCGCATACGGCGGCGAGCAGCAGGGCAGCCCCCGCGGCTGGCGCAAACACGCGCCGGCGTTCGGTACGTCTCATCGGTGTCTCCATCATGGTCGGGCCTGATCCGCGGGGCTCAACGGCCCGCATGCGCGAAGGGCGTGGGCAGCAGGCCCGCGCAGCCCACGCGGAAGCCGAGCATGTGGCCGGCCGCGGTGTCGTCCTTGTGGTCATGCGCGAATTCTTCGCCAAAACGGGATGTCGCGACGAACAGCATGTTCATGTCGGCCCCCCCGAACATGCAGTGGGTCGGATGCGAGGTCGGCAGTTCGAGACGGCCGAGCAGCTTGCCGTCGGCGTCGTAGCGGTCAATGCAGCCCCCCCCGATGCGTGCGCTCCACAGGGTGCCGTCGGCCGCCACGGTACTGCCATCAGGCCGTCCGGCGATATCGTCGGCATAGGCCACCAGCAGGCGTTCATCGGACAACGCGCCGGTCAGCGGGTCCACCGCGAAGCAGCGGATCTCGCGCTCGAAGGTCTTGGACAGGTACAGGCGCCGGCCGTCCGGGCTGAAGGCAAGCCCGTTGGACAGTCGCGCACCCACCGGGGTGGCTTCGGCGCGGCCACCGGTGCCGATGCGAAACAGGCGCGCCAGGGGCGCGGCCAGCTTGCGGTCCATGCTGCCGACCCAGAAGTTGCCCTGGCGGTCGGTCACGCCGTCGTTGAAGCGGTCTTCCTCCAGCGCGGGGCCATGCAGTCCATAGGGCGTGTGCGTCCCGGTTTCGGTATCGAGGATCACGAGGGCGGCACGCATCGCCACCAGCAGGCGCGTGGCCGACACCAGGGCGATCGAGCCGGGCGGCCTGGGCATGTCCCAGCGCTTCGAGAGGCCGTCGGCAAAGCAGTGGCGGTGGATCGACGCATCGACCACGTCGACCCAGTACAGCGAGTCGGTCTGCTCGCACCACAGCGGGCTTTCGAACAGGGTGCCGCGCGCGGGTGAGCGCCAGGCCAGTTCAGCCTCGATTCCCATTTCTTGTCTCCCTGGCGCGATTTGAGAGCGCCCTTTGCATGGGGCAAGGCCATGCAATCCAGGACGAATGTAACGCTTTTTGATGCCGCTTTGGCAGCGGCCTCAGCCCAACGGCGCTAGCGCATCAATCAATACCATGCGCATCGGCTGCGCAACCGGCCGATGCGGATTTTGCATAGCGATCGGCCGGGGGCGATCCGGCGCATGATCCGCGGCCGCACGCGTCAGTAAAACGGCGGCAGGCATCGCGCCTGGTCGATATCCGGGCGGCCGGCATGTGCTTCCGCCAGCGCCGCGATGCAGCCGCGCGCCACGCGCAGGCAGGCTTCGCCCAGCCCTGCGGCAGCACGCAACGCGGCCGGCGCCAGCATGTCGGTGGCAAGCAGATGGAGCATCACCCGCTCCCGCGGGCCGCCCCAGCGCATCCGGACAAACGCCGCACGGTCAGTCGACCTTCGCGCCCGAGCGCTTGACCAACTGGGCCCAGCGCGGCGTGCCGTTTTGCAACTCCTGCGCCAACACCTCGGGGGCACTGGCCACGACGTCGAAACCCTGCGCCTCGAGTTGAGCCTTCACGTCCCGATTCCTGAGGATGTGAACCATCTCGCGGTTAAGGCGCGCGATCACCGCCTCAGGGGTGCCGGCGGGCACGAAAAAACCCTGCCAGGAGTTGAGTTCGTATTGCCGCACGCCGCTCTCGGCCAGGGTGGGGATCTCCGGCGCGCCGGCCGAACGATTGCGCGAACTCACGCCGATGGCCTTGACCCGGCCGCTGCGCGCATGCGGCAAGGCGGCCGGCAGCGTGACGATGGCCGCGTCGACATGGCCGGCGATCAGGTCCGCCATGGCCGGCCCGCCGCCCTTGTAGGGAATATGCACGAAGTCCGCGCCGGTGAGCGACTCCAGCAGGGTGCCGGCCAGGTGCCCGGGACTGCCGTTGCCCGGCGAGGCCAGGCTGAGGCTGCCGGGCTTCCTGCGTGCCAGCGCGAGCAGTTCCTCGAGACTGCCTGCCGGCAGCCGCGGGTTGACCACCAGCACCTGCGGCGAAGTGATCGCCAGGGTGATCGGGGCGAACTGCGACAGCCGGTAGGGTACCGAGGCGTAGAGCGATGTGTTGATGGCCAGCGGATCCCAGCCGTGCAGGATGGTGTAACCGTCCGCGGCCGCGTTGGCCACCTGCGCGAAGGCGATGTTGCCGCCGGCGCCCGGCACGTTCTCGACCACCACCGGCTGGCCCAGCGCGGGGGAGAGTTCCCTGGACAGGGTCCGCGCGAGGAGGTCCAGGCTGCCGCCGGGCGGCACCGGCACGACGATGCGCAGCGGCTTGGCGGGCCAGCCCTGGGCCATCGATAGGGCGGGGATGAGGAGGGCTGCCGTTGCGGCGAACAGCAGGGCGCGAAGCCGGCGATTGGGCGTCATGTCGATTCCTTTGCCTGGCGGCGCCCCGCATCGCGGGCGGCCGCATTTGTCGAGGAAGCGAATGTAGGGGCGAATCGCGCGCGATGGAACGAACCAATGCGCATTACCAAATGCGCAAACGGACTTAACGTCGACCCGCGGGGCAAGCGGAGACGGCGGCGATTCAGCGCACCAGGTCCACCACCTTGACCCGCACCTTGCGCTCGGTCTCGCCGCGCAGCACCGTGAGCTCGGCGGTATTGTCGATGCCGACGCGGTCGAGTTCGGAGACGAAGGACGACAGGCTCTCCACCCGCCTGCCATTGACGGCGACGATGATGTCGCCCAAGGTGCCGTTGCGGCGGTCCAGCGGCACCAGGCCGGCGGCGGCGGCGGGCGAGCCGCGCACCACCTCGCCCACCACCACGCCCGAGATGCCGGCACGCGCCACCAGGTCGGGGCGCACCGGGTTGATGCCGATGCCGGGCAGGGGCGCGCGACCGCGCGAGATCAGCGCCGGCACCACCCGATTGACCAAGTCCACCGGAATGGCGAAGCCCACGCCGGACGAACTGCCGGAGGCCGAGCGGATGGCGGTGTTGACCCCGATCAGGCGGCCGGCGCTGTCGATCAGCGGACCGCCGGAATTGCCGGGGTTGATGGCCGCGTCGGTCTGTATGACCCCGGAGACCTCGCGGTAGTCGGTGGTCGGCAGCTCGCGCTCGAGCGCGCTCACCAGGCCGCGCGTCAAGGTGCGCGACAGCCCGAACGGGTTGCCGATGGCGTAAACGGTCTGGCCGATCTTCAGGTCCTTCGAGGTGCCCAGGGGAATCGGCTTGATGTCGCGCGGCACGCGCTTGAGCTTCACCACCGCGAGGTCGTATTCCGGCGCGCGTCCCACCAGCGTGGCCTCGATGGGCTGGCCGACGTCGAGCTGCACGATCAGGCGGCGCGCGTTCTCCACCACGTGATTGTTGGTGACCACGTGGCCCTGCGCATCCCACACGAAACCGCTGCCGTTGGACTGCGCCACCTCGGCGCGGAAGAAGCCGGTCGCCTGCAGCACCTCGCTGGTGATGTAGGCCACCGACGGCGCAGCCGATTCGAACAGGTCGACGACCTGCTGCTCGGGCGCCGGCAGCGGGCCGCGCGGACTGACGCTGCGGGCGCCGGCGGTCTCGCGCGCCTGCGGCGCGCCCGCCGCGGCCAGCAACACGGCCAGAAAAACCGCGACCGGCAGCCGCGCGACCATGCCCATGCGCGCTATTCGGGCTGCACGCCCGCAGACCGCAGGATGCGCACGTAGGCGTCGCGCTGCTCGCGTGTGTACGTGGCGAGCTGCTCGGGCGTGGACGGCGTCATCGTGAAGGCCTGCTTGTCCATCGCCGCGATGACATCGGGCCGCTTCATGGCGGCCACGAACTCGCGGTTCAGGCGGTCGATCACGTCCCTGGGCGTTTTCGCCGGCGCATACAGGCCGGCCCAGGACACGATGGCGAACTGCGGCATGCCGGCCTCGGCCATGGTGGGCGCATCCGGAAAGGCCGGACTGCGGCGCGGCAGCGTGGTGGTGATCACCTTGAGCTTGCCGTCGCGCGCATGCGGGCCGCCGGTGGTCACCGTGGCGATCATCACCTGCACGCGGTTGGCCACCAGGTCGGTGACGCCGGCCGGCTCGCCCTTGTAGGGAATGTGCGTCATGTCGATGCCGGCCAGCGCGTTCAACTGCGCGAAGGACACGATGCCGGTGGTGTTGCCGGTGGCGTAGTTGATCTTGCCCGGATTGGCCTTGGCGTAGGCGATCATTTCCTGCAGCGTCCTGAAGGGCGCCGCCGCGTTGGCGAACAGGAAGAAGGAGTAGCGGCCGACGTCGGTGATCGGCGCGAAGTCGGCCACTGGGTCGTAGGGCGGAGTCTTGCGCATCGCCGGCACGGCCGACATCGGGCTGTTGGTGGCCAGCAGGATGGTGTAACCATCAGGCGCGGCGTTGGCCACCTCCGAGCCGGCGATGGCCCCGTCGGCGCCCGCCTTGTTGTCGATCAGCACGGGCTGGCCGATGGCGGCCGAAACCGGCTGGGCGAGGATGCGGCCGATCGCATCGGTGGCGGAGCCCGCCGGGAACGGCACGACCATGCGGATGGGCTTGGCCGGGAATGGCTGCGCCGCTGCCGCCATCGAGAGTATGGCCGCCGCCACGGCGGTGATGACCCGGGCTGGAAGTAGGTGCATGCGGTGTCTCCTGGCTGTTTTCGGCGCAGGATTATAGGGCGCGCGGCGCGCCGCCGGCCGCTATGCAAACCCTGCCCCCGCTTTGCGGCAGCGTCTCGATGCGCAGCGCCACGCCATACAGCGCAGAGAGTTCCGATGCGGTCACGATCTCGGCGGTCGGGCCGTAGGCACGCACGCCTCCCGGGGCCACCAGCGCGGTCCGGGTCGCGCATTCGAGCGCATGGCCGGGGTCGTGGGTGGCCCACAGCACGCCGACGCCGGCGGCGGACAGGCGGCGCACCTGGTCGAGTACGCGCACCTGGTTGCCGAAATCGAGGTTGGCGGTCGGCTCGTCGAGCACGGCCACCGGCGCGCCCTGCGCCAGCGCGCGTGCCAGCAGCGTCAACTGGCGCTCGCCGCCGGAAATGCGCGTGAATTCGGCCCGCGCCAGGTGCGCGATGCCCGCCTGCTCCAGGGCTGCGGCAGCGCGCGCGCGATCGGCGGCGGTCGGGCCCGAGAAGGCGCCCAGCCAGGCCGCCCGCCCCATCAGCACCACCTCGGCCACGGTGAACGGGAAGTAACCGGCCGCCGCCTGCGGCACATAGGCCACACGCTGCGCCACCGCGGCGCGCGAGAGCCGGGCGATCTCCGTGCCCGCCACCCGCACCCGCCCGGCCAGCGGCGGCAGGAGGCCCAGCAGGGTCTTGAACAGGGTGGTCTTGCCGCCGCCATTGGGGCCCAGCAGACACACCACCTCGCCCGGTGCCACCGCCAGGGTCGCCCCGGCGCCGACCCGGCGCGTCCCGTAGCCGTAGGCGAGGTCTTCACAGGCCAGCGTCATTGCCAGCCCCGGCGGGTAGTGGCCAGCAGCCACAGGAAGAGCGGCGTGCCGATCAGGGCGCTGAGCACGCCCAGCGGCAATTCGGTCGTGCCCGCGGCGCGCGCGACGGTATCGACCACCAGCATGAAAGCCGCGCCGATCAGGCAGGCCGCCGGCAGCAGGCGCGCGTTGTCCGGCCCGGTGATCAGCCGCGCCAGGTGCGGAACGACCAGCCCCACCCAGCCTATCGCGCCGGATACCGATACCGCGGCGGCGGTGGCCAGGGTGGCCGCGGCGATGGCCGCCAGGCGCACGCGGCGTGTATCCACGCCCAGCGCGCGGGCCTCTTCGTCACCCATGGCCAGCACGTTGATGCGCCAGCGCAACAGCCACAGCACCGCGATGCCTGCGGCGCTGGTGGGCAGCACGGCCAGCGCATCCGCCGCGGTGATGCCGGCGAGGCTGCCCAGCAGCCAGTAGGTCATGGCGGGCAGCTGGTTGTACGGATCGGCGAGGAACTTGAGCAAGGCGATGCAGGCGCCCAGCAAGGCGCCCAGCACGATGCCCGAGAGCACCAGCAGCAGGATCGGGTCATGCTGGCGGAACGAGGCTGCCAGCCCGCACACCAGCGCCACCGCCCCTAAGCCGCCGCCGAATGCCAGCAGCTGGACGGCCCATGCGTCGAGCGAGCACCAGATGCCCAGCAGCGCGCCCAGCGCGGCGCCGGCGGAAACGCCTAGGATGTCCGGCGAGACCAGCGGGTTGCGAAACACCGACTGGTATGCCGTGCCTGCGGCTGCCAGCGCCGCGCCGACCGCCAGCGCCGCGCACACCCGCGGCCCGCGGATCTGCAGCACCACGGCCTCGGCGTTCGGCGGCGCGGCATGCGTGCCGCCGGTGAGCTTGGCGACCAGGATGGACAACACGTCGCCGGGCGCAACCGGGAACGGCCCGACGGCAAACGCGAGCGCCGCCAGTCCGGCGAGCGCCGCCACACCCAGGCCCCACCGCACCCAGAGCGCGGGCGCGCCGCGTTGGGCGGGAGATTCAGCGGTCACGTGCGACATCGCGCCATGCAATGTCCGGGAAAGGGCGGCGCATCGGGGGCTACCGGGGCTGGCAAAGCCGTGATTATCCGGCAAGCGCGCCGGCTGCCGGCCGGCCGCGCCGCGATGACGGCACCGCCGTCGGTGCGTGCGACAATTCGTCATGCGCTGCCGCTCGCGCACGCCGCCCGGTCCGCCCGCAGGCCACGTGCGCGGTGGCCTCCCTGCCCGACCTCCTCCCCTTGACCGCCGCCTCGACCTCCTTCGCCGCCCTGCGCAACCCGGGCTACCGCATTCATTTCGGTACCTATGCGCTGGCGATGATGGCCGACAACATCGAGCACGTCATCAGCTACTGGGTGATGTTCCAGAAATTCAACTCGCCGGCCTTGGGCGGGTTCGCGGTGGTGTCGCACTGGCTGCCCTTCCTGCTGTTTTCGGTACTCTCCGGCGCGCTGGCGGACCGTTTCGATCCGCGCCGCCTGATCCAGTTCGCCCAAGGGCTGTTCATCGCGGTGTCGCTTGGCTGGGGCTGGCTCATCCTCACCGACACGCTGGAGATCTGGCATGCCATGGTGCTGCTCACGCTGCACGGTGTGGCGGGCGTGCTGTGGCAGCCCGCCAGCCAGCTGCTGCTGCACGACATCGTCCGGCCCGAGCAGTTGCCCAGCGCGGTGCGCCTGAATGCGACGGCGCGCTGGCTGGGCCTGCTGGCGGGGCCGGGCGTCGGCGGCCTGATTCTGCTGGGCCTGGGCCCGGCGGCAGGCATCATGGTCAACACGCTGTTCTACCTCCCGCTGGTGATCTGGCTGATCGCCGCGCCCTACGGTCCGAAGTTCCGCAAGGGGCATGCGCCGCCGCCGCGCGCGGTGCGCGGCCTGGCCGACATCATCCAGACCATCCGCGACATCGCCGGGCAGCGCGTCATCGTCTCCATGACCCTGCTGGCGGGCGGCGCCTCCTTCTTTGTCGGCGGGGCCTATCACGCCCAGATGCCGGGCTTCGCGCATCACCTGGGCCATGGCGATCCCGGCCTGTCCTACAGCATGCTGTTGGCGGCGGATGCGGCGGGGGCCTTTCTCGCCGGCTTCGTGCTCGAAGGCGCCGGCTGGTTGAAGCCCAATCCGCGCAAGGCGGTGTTGCTGGCGATGCTGTGGTGTACCGTGCTGGCGGCTTTCGCGCTCACCTCCTGGTACCCGTTGGCGCTGCTATTGCTGTTTGCAGCCGGCTTCCTGGAACTCTCGTTCAACGCCATGACCCAGACCCTGGTGCAGATCAATGCGCCGCCGCACATCCGCGGCCGGGTGATCGGGCTTTTCAACATGTCGGCCCTGGGCTTGCGCACCTTCTCCGGGGTCACCGTCGGCATCCTGGGCAGCCTGATCGGCATCCATTGGTCGCTGGCGGCCTCCGCCCTGGCACTGCTGGCGGTGGTCGCGGTGCTGCTCGGGCTGGCGGCCGGCGCCCGGCCGGTCGACCGGGCATGATTTGCTCAGCACGGGAAGTTATTTGCCCACTCGCGCGGTCCCGGTGCAGAATCCGCCCTCGATCATCAGGTCCGCCCACCCGACCAGGAACAACCGGAGCCCGCCATGAAAGCCGCCAGCATCCTCGAGACCATCGGCAACACCCCGCATATTCGCGTCAACCGCCTGTTCGGCAGCACCCATGAGGTGTGGATCAAGTCCGAGCGCGCGAACCCCGGCGGCTCGATCAAGGACAGGATCGCGCTTTCCATGGTCGAGGATGCGGAGAAAACCGGCAGGCTCAAGCCCGGCGGCACCATCATCGAGCCCACCTCGGGCAATACCGGCATCGGCCTGGCCATGGTGGCCGCGGTCAAGGGCTACCGCCTCATCCTGGTGATGCCCGACAGCATGTCCGTGGAACGCCGGCGCCTGATGCTGGCCTACGGCGCGACCTTCGAACTCACCCCGCGCGCCAACGGCATGAAGGGCGCGATCGCGCGGGCGCTCGAACTGCAGGCCGGCATCCCCGGCGCGTGGATCCCGCAGCAGTTCGAAAACCCCGCCAACATCGAGGTGCATGTGCGCACCACCGCGCAGGAAATCCTTGCCGACTTCCCGCAGGGACTGGACTACCTGATCACCGGCGTAGGCACCGGCGGCCACCTCACCGGCGCGGCGCAGGTGCTCAAGAAGGCCTGGCCCCGCCTCAAGGTGTTCGCCGTGGAACCCAAGGCCTCGCCGGTGATTTCCGGCGGCCAGCCCTCACCCCACCCGATCCAGGGCATCGGCGCAGGCTTCATCCCGGCCAACCTGCACACGGCGCTGCTCGACGGCGTCATCCAGGTGGAGGCCGATGCCGCCAAGGACTACGCGCGCCGCTCGGCGCGCGAGGAAGGCCTCCTGGTCGGCATCTCGTCGGGCGCCACGCTGGCGGCCATCGCGCAGAAACTGCCCGACATCGCCGCCGGCAGCAGCGTGCTCGGCTTCAACTACGACACCGGCGAGCGTTACATCTCGGTCGAGGGCTTCCTGCCGGCGGAGTGATCCGAGCGGCCCGGCGCGGGCGGCGCCTACTTCTTTCCAGCCGCACTGGTGATGTGGCAATGCTGGGCGATGATGCGCACCAGCGGGTCGAGCACCTCGTCGTCGCTGCCGAGGATGAGGTCCTCGATCACTTCCGGCCGGAACTCGTCTTCCCACAGCGCGACCAGGCCCTCGATCATTTGATGCGGCGCGCAGCGCAGGATGAATTCGGTCACGCTTTGCTCGGCCGACCCGGACTTGCGGATGGCGCGGATCGCGGTCTTGGCCTCGGCGGCCGTGATCGCAGGCTTGGGCGGCCGGCCGGCGGCCAGGCACAGGAACACGGTGTTCATGGAGTCGGTGTCCGTGTTTCCGCGTGTCACCTTGCGCCATTCATCCGTGACCAGCGTGTCGTAATCGCTCACCTCGAGCGAAATCGAGAATGACTGGAAACGGTCGTGATACTCGCGCACCAGGTCGTTGAAGGGCACCTTGGTGTCGGCGATGCGCGGCAGATCCTTGGCCGCCAACTTGGCCAGGTGGCGCTCGATCACGACGCGATGCTCGTCGGGCACGTCAAGCAGAAGGTCGTCCGGCAGCGGCTTTTTCTTCCTGGCCCGGCGCGCCGCCTTGATGAAGTCCTTCAGTTCCTGCGCGCCGAGCAGCCCAGGCGCTTCGCGCCCGGCGATGCGGGTGATGAGGCAGGCCTCGATGATGTTCTCGGCCGATTCCCCGGCCAGGGCTTCGCGCGGTACTTCCATGGTGTCGGCAAACCAGATCGCCGCATCGATCTCGATCTTGTGGGCGAGGCGCTCGGCATGGCGCGCGCGGTAGGTGGCCACCGACCAGGGATCCGCCAGGCTGCGCGCGCGCAGGAATTCGCGCACGTCGCTGGCCTCGTCCGCGTCGAGGATGGTGGAATCCGAGGGCATGGCGAAGTAGCGCTTGTACATTTCCGACCCGCCGCGCGAATGCGACAGGAAGGTGTTGTCCTGCAGCGAGCGTGCGGCGCGCGGCAGATGGCCGTCGGACATGTGTTCGAGGTAGAGGCTCGCCAGGTTGACCATGCGCTTCATCGCGTCTTCGAGGTCGGTACGCAGGTGCGAGGTGCCGAAGAAATCGGCGATCTGCACGATGCCCTTGGCACCGTCGACGCGCATGGCGTCGAGCTTCTCGGAATCGATGATGCCGTTGGCCAGGCCGTAGTCGAGCGCGCGGGCGAAATAGGGCCGGTCGTCGTAGGTGGCAAGCGCCAGAGGCGCGGCGCCCGCAGTCGTTTCGCTCACAGCGCGGACTCCTCCGCAGCGGGCCCGCCCTCGCCGGCCGGTGCGGCACCGGGCTCGCCCTCCTCCGCCTTGGCCGCCACCGGCACCTGCTCGGCGGCGCGGGCGCGGGCGGCGAGGATCTGGTAGACGTGGAAGAACTCGTCGGGATGGTTGTGCGCCAGCCGCCAGGTCAGTTCCATCCAGTCTGAATCGCTCACCTCGTCGAGCGTGACACCGCCCTTGGGCAGCTCGAACTGGTCCTCGCGCACGGCGTCGTCCTCCTCGTCCTTGGGCGTGCGCTCCTCGTCGGGAACCACGAAATGGGCGTAGTCCTTGAAGACGGACACTTCGTCGAAGCGCTCGTCGAGGTAGTCGGCCAGCACTTCCAGGCCGAGATCCTTCTCGGCTAACGCGGCGATGAATTCGTCGGGTTCGACGTCGTCGCGGTAGATCACCGAGTTGATCATCGAGCGCAGGCGGTCACGGTTGCGCTCCGCATACAGACGCTCCATGATGACCGCGTCGGCAAACTGCTTTGGCGTGACCAGCAGGTTCACCACCGATGGCTTTGAGGAGTCGTATTCGCGGATGATGGCCAGCAGGTCCTTGGGCGGCAGTTCGTCGAGCACCGCGACCAGCGCGGTGTCGCCTTCGGTTTCAACCAGTTCGGATAACGCGGATTCAGCCGCGCTGATGTCACCGCTGCGGATCAGCGCGGTGGCCTTGATGACTGCGGGATGCGACATGTGCGTGGTCCTCGGTAAAACTTGGTCTATGCGCGATCAGCTGCGGCGGTCGAAACCCTGCTCGCCCAGCCAGTCTTCGCCGGCGTCGCCGAGATCATCCTCACCATCGTCATCGGCGCCCGCTTCGGCATCGTCGGCCGCACGGTCATCGGAGCCGCTGGCGCCGGCGGTGCCCATGCGCGCAAGGATGAACTCGAGCCCGGCGGCGATGAGCATGAACTGCTCGCCCTCGTCTTCCTGGAGGGCACGCTTGACCAGCACCTCGGCCCAGGGTTCGAACTCGATCGTCGCAGCCACCGCCGCCCATTCTGGAAATTCGTCCGGCTGGGCCCCCACCAGCTTTTCCAGCAATGCCGGTTCGGAAAAGCGCAGGCCGCCATGCAGGGCCGGTGCCACCATGGTCGGGTCGGTGCCGGCCATCATCAGCAGGTCACCGAACTGGCTGCGCTTTTCCTTCAGGCGCTTCTTGAGCACATCATCGCCGCCAGAATCGTAGGTAAGGTCCTCGATCTCGTAGGCATAGGTGGAGGACAACTCGTTGAAGAAGCGTGACAGTTTCATCGCAAGGATGCTTTCAGGTAGGCGCTCCACATCTCGCGTGCGGTCTCGAGCGGGTTTTCGATCAGGCTGCGCCGGCGGTTGTCGTCATAGGCACGTCGCTTGTCCGTGTCGGACAGCACCTCGTAGGCTTCCTGCAGTTCCTGGAAGTCAGCCTGCGCCGACGCATCCGGGTTGCGGTCGGGGTGCAGCGCGGACGCCTTTTTCCGATAGGTGTTCTTTATTTCGGTCAGCGTCGCCGAGGGCGGCAGGCCGAAAATGCGGTAGTAATCCTTCATGGGGTTCCCGGGTGGTCGGCGCAATGGCGTCGGTCGGCACGCATCGTCAATACCGAATGCGGCACGACCGCCTCGCCCGGCCCGAAACGCGGCGGCGGACGCAATCTCTCCCTATTTGGAGGCGGATCCGGCGTTTGACAATGGCCGAAGGTGCAAGATTACCCGATCCCGGGCGCCCGATTTCCTCACGGGACCGGCCACGTCACTATCGGGCGATCGCAAACCCCTGTTCAACCAGGATCGCCTGCCCCGCCGGCGAGAGGAGGAAATCCCGAAAACGCGTGCCTTCCTGCTCGAGCAGGGCCACACCATACGTTGCCTCTACCGCCAGCGCCGGCGGGACGTCGATGCTTTGCAGGGCCGGCACTTCCTTGCGGGCGAGTACCGCGTTGGTGCAGTAGGTAAGGAACACGTCTGCCGCCCCCTGCTCCATCAGGTGGCCGTAGGCGGTCCGCCCCGCCGGAGTGGCCGGCGAGTTGGGCCCGCCCACCAGCTGGTTGGCCTTTGCGGCCAAGCGCGCTTGTGCACCCGCTTCGATGCGCTCAGCGCGTTCAAACAGCATCCAGGCGTAGTCACCGGCCGGGTCGGCCTTGGGCGTGGACGTCGCCAGCCGGACCGCCGGATCAAGCAGGACCTTGAGCAGGGACTCGGGTGTCAGCGCCACGTTGGCCTGCGCAAGCGCGTACAGGCGGTTCTTCGCGAAGGGCCGCGCATCAATCGCCCGGCCAGCCGCCACCAGGGCCTGCGGATGCGCGGTGTTGGCTGAAGCGAAGACATCAGCCACCTCGCCGCCCGCCAGGCGGTCGCGCAGCAGGCCCGACGCGCCAAACGTAAGTTCGACCCGCGCGCCGCCCGCCGCCTGGAACGCACGCCCAACCGCCCCCATCGCCTCGCGCAGGCTGCCGGCGGAATACACCTTCACACTTTCCTGCGCCATCGCACCTGCCGACATGATCAGCAACAATACGGTGGCAAGACGCCGGCTCATCGCTTGGCGTTCGGGAAGAACAATTGCTCGCCACCGATCTTGTAGGCCGCGATGGTTTGCTGCCCTTCTGCCGAGACCAGCCAGTCGATGAAGGCCTGGCCGAGGTCCTTTTTCACATGCGGGTGCTTCGCCGGGCTCACCAGCATTACGCCATACTGGTTGAACAGCCGTGTATCTCCTTGCACCACGATGTCGAGGTTGGCGCGGTTCTTGAACGAGAGCCAGGTGCCGCGGTCAGCCAGGATGTAGGCGTCCATGGAAGAGGCGGTATTGAGCGCCGGCCCCATGCCGGAGCCGGTCTCGCGATACCAACTCCCCTTGACCTTGTCGATTTCCAGTCCCGCGGCCCGCCAGTAGCGCACTTCCGCCGCATGGGTACCGCTCTTGTCGGCGCGCGAAACAAATGCGGCCTTGGCCGCCTCGATCTTCTTCAGGCCTTCGAGAATGTCCTTGCCGCCCGCCTTGGCCGGATCGACCTTCGGTCCGACCAATACAAAGTCGTTGTACATCACCTCAAGACGCGGCCCGCCGAAACCGTCGGCGACGAACTTCTCCTCGGCCGGCTTGTCGTGCACGAACACCACGTCGGCATCGCCACGGCGCCCCTGGTCGAGCGCCTGGCCGGTGCCCACCGCCACCACCCGCACCTTGATCCCGGTCTTCTTTTCAAAGACCGGCAGGAGATGGCCGAACAAGCCGCTTTGCTCGGTGGACGTGGTGGACGCCACGACGATGAATTGGTCCTGCGCGGCGGCGCCAAGGCTTGCCGCACCCAGTACTGCCGCCAGCGTGCTGGCGATGAAACTACGACGGATAAAGGTCATGCGAGGTCTCCTTCAAGATAAGCCCGTGCCGGCTCGCTGGCAGGCGCGGAAAAAAACTGGGGGGCGACGGACTCCTCGGCGATGCGGCCGCGGTCCATGAATACGATGTGTTCGGCGAAGCGCTTGGCGATGCCGCGGTGGTGCGTCACCAGCACGATGGCGACACCTGAGGCGGCGATCTCGTGGATGATCCCTTCCACCGCGCGGGTGGCGCCGGGATCCAGGCTGGCGGTCGGTTCGTCGAGCAGCAGGACATCGGGTTCGAGCGACCATGCGCGCGCCAGCGCGACCCGCTGCTGCTCCCCGCCTGATAGCACGCGCCCCGGCCGCCCGCTCAGGTGGGCAAGGCCGACGCCGGCCAAGGCCAGTTGTGCCCGGTCACGCAGGCGTGCCGCCGGCTCGTGACGGTGCCGTGCGCTTTGCCGCAAGGCGTAGATGACGTTGTCTTCCACCGAGCGGCGCAACAGGACAGGGCGCTGGAACACCATCGCAACCCGTGGCGCATGTGTGTTGACATGGGCCCACGCCACGACCCCGGCGCTGGGCTTGAGCAGGCCGTGCATCACCCGCAGCAGGACACTCTTGCCGGCGCCGTTGGGTCCCAGGATGGCGACACGCTTGCGCGGCAACACCGTATCAATTCCGTCGAGCGCGCGATGGCCGCGTCCCTCGAATTGCAGCCCGATCAGCCGCACCAGTTCGTCGCTTTCAGCCATAGCGCCGCACCGACCATTCACGTACGGCGTAGGCGAGGCCGTTCAAGCCCAGCACGATGGCCAGCAGGATCAGGCCCAGCGCCAGCGCCAGCGGCAGGTCGCCCTTGCTGGTTTCCAGCGCAATGGCGGTGGTCATGACCCGCGTGACCCCGTCGATGTTGCCACCGACGATCATTACCGCGCCGACCTCGGCCATGGCACGCCCCAACCCGGCCAGCAACACCGTGACCAGCGAAAATCGCGTGTCCCAGATGAGCGTCAGCGCCGCGCCCGGACCGGATACGCCGAGCGAGCGCAGTTGCTCCTCATACTCGCGCCAGGCGTCCTCGATGACCTGGCGCGAGAGGGCGGCGATGATCGGCGCGATGAGCAGGAATTGCGCAATCACCATTGCACCGGGTGTGAACAACAGCCCCATGGAGCCCAGCGGGCCGGCGCGCGAGAGCAGCAGGTAGACCACCAGGCCCACCACCACCGGAGGCAAGCCCATGGCCGCGTTGAGCAACACGATCGCCAGGCGCCGTCCGGGAAAGCGCCCGACCGCGACCGCGGCTCCGGCAAGGCAACCCGCCACTGCCGCCAGTGCCACTGCTGTCAGGCTTACCTGCAGGCTCAGGAAAATGATGGCCCAAAGCCGCGCATCGCCGGCGGTGGCGAGCGCGACCGCGCCATGGAGGCTTTCGCCGATCCAGTTCAATATGCTTGGTTCCGGGGGAAATTGCGGATAAGTCGCGTTCGCCTGCAAGGCTTACGCAATGCGCGATGCGTAGGTCACAATGGTAGCCGTGGCGTCTGATTCGCCCAATATGAAACAACTTGCATATGTTGCGTATCAAGCTTGACTACAGTTTCAGCCGGTCCAAGGATGCCGCGGGCGGTGGCGCCGCGCACCTGGACAATCCGCTCTTCGCACTGCTTTCGGCGATCCGGCGTACCGGCTCCATAGGCAAGGCCGCCAGGAGCATGGACTACTCCTATCGCCATGTATGGGGCGAATTGAAACGCTGGGAGACCGAACTCCAGCACCCGCTGATCGTCTGGGAAAAAGGCCGCCGGGCACGCCTGACCCCGTTCGGCGAAAAGCTGGTGTGGGCCGAAGAGCACGCGCGGGCGCGCATCGGGCCGCAGATCCAGAGCCTCGCATCCGAGCTTGAAAGTGCCTTCGCCGTCGCCTTCGATGACCACGCCCACGTGTTGACAGCGCAGGCCAGCCACGACCTAGCCCTGCCCCTGCTCAAGGAGCGGCTCGCCAGCAACGGCGTGCATCTCGACCTGCAGTACAGCGGCAGCCTGGACGCGCTGGCGGCGTTGTCGGCCGGTAGCTGCCTCTTGGCGGGCTTCCATGTCAGCGACGACCACGGCCCCGCTTCTGTCACGGCCAAGGCGTTCAAGCGCCACCTGGTGCCGGGCCGGCACAAGCTGATCGATTTCGCCGGTCGCCGCCAGGGCTTGATGGTGGCCCGCCGCAACCCCAAGGGCATCCGCGGCTTGGCCGACCTGATGCGCCCGGACATCCGCTTCATCAACCGCCAGCGCGGTTCGGGCACCCGCGTGGAAATCGAGCAGTTGTTCGCCGCGCAAGGCGTCGACGCGGAGCGCGTGACGGGGTTCGCCAACGAGGAATCGACCCACCTGGCGGTGGCCACGGCAGTCGCCTCCGGCGCGGCCGACACCGGCTTCGGCATCGAGGCCGCGGCCCTGCGCTACGGCCTGGATTTCGTTCCGCTCATTACCGAGCACTACTACCTGGCATGCCTCAAGGAAACGCTGGACCACCCCGCGGTGGCCTCGCTGGTGAAAATCCTGGCAAGCGCACAATGGCGCGCCGACGCGGCGGCGCTGCCCGGCTATTCGCTGGGCGCGCCCGGCGCGGTGGTCTCGCTGACGCGCGCGCTGCCGTGGTACCGCTATCGCTCTGCGAAACATGCGCGCCCCGCATGACCGCGCGCAAGCCTGCCCGAGGAGACCTGCCGCGCATGAAAGCCCTTTATTGCACCCACTGGGGCGGCTACAAGGCCCTCGAATACACCGATGTGGAGGCCCCCGCGCTGCGTGACGGCTGTGTGCGCATCGCCGTGCATTACGCCACCATCACACTGGGACAGGTGCTGGTGGTGGCCGGCAAGTACCAGCGCAGGCCGCCGCTGCCGTTCGTGCCGGGCACCGAGGTGTCGGGCATCGTCAGCGAGGTCGCGCCCGATGTCGCGGGCTTCCGGGTCGGGGACCGGGTCGCCGCGATGCTCGACTGGGGCGGTTTCGGCGAGGAGGCCATCGCCACCGCGGAAACGGTGTGGCAGGTGCCCGACGCGATCGACCTGTCGGCGGCGTGCTCGATTCCGGGTACCTATGGCACCGCCTACGCCTCCCTCCATTGGCGCGCGGCCATCGCGCCCGGGCATCGGGTGCTGGTGTTCGGCGCCGCCGGGGGCGTCGGCATCCCGGCTGTCGAGGTCGCCGCGCAGGCCGGGGCGCATGTGATCGCGGTGGCGCGCACCCCCGAGCGGCTGGCGCTGGCCCGGGCACACGGTGCCCACGAAGGCATCCTCAACGACACCCCTGACATTGGCCGCGCCATCAAGGCGCGCAGCGGCGGGCGTGGCGTCGACATCGCCTTCGACCCGGTGGGCGGCGCGATGTTCGACGCGGCCCTGCGCTGCGTCGCGCCGGAAGGGAAAATCGTGGTCATCGGCTTCGCCAGCGGCAGCGTGCCGCAGATTCCCGCCAACCTCCTGCTGGTGAAGAACATCGACGTGATCGGCTTCAACTTCGGCCTCTATCTTGGCTGGACGCCGGGTGACGAGCGCAGGCGCTTCGCCGAGCGCCTGCGCGTGCTCATGGCCGCCCTGTGCGAGGGCATCGTCGCGGGCGATTTCAGGCCGGTGACGTCGGCCACCTGGCCGCTGGCGTCCTACATCGACGCCTTCGACGCGTTGGTGGCGCGCCAGACGGTCGGGCGGGTGGTGCTCAGAATCCGCGGTTGAGGCCCGCAGCGGTCGGCCCGGCCTATTCAGGCTCGATGCCGGCGTCCCTGATGCGCTTGCCCCAGCTCACCAGCTGGGCGCGCACGAACCCGGCCAGTTCGTCCGGCGCGCTGGGCATCACGTCGGCCGAAAAGCTGGCGATACGCTCGCGGATGTCCGTCTTGGCGAGCGACTTGCGCACCTCGGCGCTGAGTCGGGCGACGATCTCCGGCGCCGTGCCGGCCGGGGCGAACATCGCCACCCAGGCCACCAGCTCGAAACCCGCCAGGGCGGGGGTTTCGGACATGGTCGGCAGCGCCGGCATCTGGCCGAAGCGCTTCTCGCTCGAGACCGCGAGCGCGCGCAACTTGCCGGAATTGACCAGCGCCTGCCCGGCCGCCATGTCGGTCACCGCATAGGTGATCTGTTCACCGATCAGGTCGGTCATCGCCTGCGGCGAACTCTTGTAGGGGGTCGCGATCACCTCGATGCCGGCGGCCTTGGCGAAAGCCGCGCCGGTCACCTGGCCGATGCTGTTGCCATAGCCGTACGACACCCGGCCCGGACGCGCCTTGGCATAGGCGATCAGTTCGGCCAGATTGTTCACCGGCAGCTTGGGATTGACCGCAACGATCACCGGAATGGTCATGATGCCGGCCACCGGCGCGAAGTCCCTGAGCGGGTCGTAGTTCAGCTTCCTGAACAGGTGCGGATTGGCCGAATGCGTGGTGTTGGTGGTCACGAGGAGCGTGTACCCGTCCGGCGCCGCCTTGGCCGCCGCCTCGGCCCCGATGCGCGCGGAGGCACCCGGCTTGTTGTCGATGGTGAAGCTTTGGTCTAACGCGACGCGCAGTTCGTCGGCGACCAGGCGCGCGGCGATGTCGGTCGCGCTGCCTGCGGCAAACGGCACCACGATGCGCACCGGGCGGTTCGGATAGGTCTGGCTGACTGCGCCCCCAGAAGAAAACAGGGCAGATACCAACAATAGTGCCGTGATCGCGCGCTTTTTCATGATCCGTCTCCAGGAGTGAAAAAACAGTCGAATTGCCTGCGCCATCATGGCGCCCGCAGCATGCCGCCAGGCAAAGATTGTCTCCCATTGCGCAGGACAGCGCATATCGCCGCCTGGGCCGCGCGGCTGTATCGGTTTCAACCGACTTCGAGCAGCGCAAGTTCAGAGAGATCGATCAGCGCGCCGCGCACTCGCTTGCCCGCATGCAGAGGGCGCAGGAGCGCAATGTAATCATTCATCTGGGCCGAGTAATCCGCGAGGTCGCCACCCAGCGTGCGCTTGTAATCCAGCACCCAGACCTCGGCGTCGAACTCCACCACGCGGTCCAGCCTGCGCGTGCCGGCAAGGCTGACGAGCTCGAATTCATTGCGGGCGCTTGCATACTCCGCGGGGTCGAAGAAGCGCGCCAGCGAAGCTTCCGTGAACACCGCCTCCGCGCGCGGCCGCAGGCGGGCGATGGTATCCGCCGGCAGGCCGGTACGGCGTGCCAGAACCGCATCATCCGGCGCGCTCAAGCGCTCGTCGCGCGCTTGCGCCAGCCACTGCAGGATGCCATGCAGGGCGACCCCCTCGATCTGCTGGGGCGTGGCGGCCGCACGGCGCACGCCGACGGGCGTGGGCGGCACCGCGGGCGTGCAGGGCATCTGCGCATGGTTTTCGCCCGCCGACTCAGCCGCCGCGCCGAACGCCAGCGCACCCCATGCGCAGGGGCCGTGGCTGATATCGGACGCTGCAAGGCCCCGGACGGCATGCTGTGCCACCACGGCGGCATGAATCAGCTGCCAGGCGCTGGCGGGGTTGGCCTGGCGGTTCTCCGATCCGCTTACGATCAGGCTCTGCCGGGCGCGGGTCATGGCCACGTATAGAAGGTTCAGCTCCTCGCGGTCGGCCGCCTCCAGGTTGATGCGCTGCACCGCTTCGCGTCCGGCACCGATCTCGTCTTTGACCGTCAGCATGGAAAAGTGCGCCGGCGCGTCCGCGCCGGGCGGCCAATCGATCAGGGGTTCATAAGTCTCTGCGGGGCCGGCGGCGGCGTTGGCATCGACCAGGCAGACGATCGGCGCTTCCAGCCCCTTGGCGCCATGCACGGTCATCATGCGGATGGCGTTGCCGGCCGCGTCGGCGCCGGCATCGCCTTCGTCGGGCGCCTCTTCCTCGGGGCCGCGGCTCGCCGCCCGCAGTTCCTCCAGAAAGCGCATCAGGGAGGGAAAGCGGCCGGCGTCCTGCGCCAGCGCCAGGCCGATGAAGGCGTCCAGGTTGGCCAGCACCCGCCCCGCCATCGCCGCAGGAACGCGCTGCGCGTAACGCTCGCGCACCTCGGCCTGGTGATAAATGCGGTCGAGCAGGTCGTGCACCGGCAGGGCATCGGCGGCGGCCATCCAGGCGGCCAGCAGGTCGCGCGCGCGCGCCAGCGCCGGCGACGGCGCCGCCAGCCCCGCCAGCCGGTACCACCATGCCTGCCCCTGCGGGCCAGCGCCCGCGAGCACCATCAGGTCTTCATCCGTCGCGCCGAACACGGGGCTTTTGAGGGCATGCGCCAGCTTCAGGTCGTCGCGCGGGCTGGCAATGAAGCCGAGCAGGGCCACCAGGTCTTGGGCCTCGAGCGTATCGAGCAGGCCGCCGCCGCGCGCGGTCACAAACGGCATGCCGGCCTCACGCAAGGCGGCCTCGATTTCGACAAACACCTTCTTGCGACGCGCCAGGATCAACACGTCGCCGTAGCGTGCCGGGCGCGTGATCGTGGCGGTGCCGGTCGACTCGCTCACCTGCATGCGCCCGACAAGCGTGGCGATGTGGCGTGCGAGCTGGCGCCCCTCTTCGAGGCGGCGCAGATCGGTATCGTCCGCCCGCGCCTCGACCAAAGGGTTGCGCAACCCATCGGCGGGGACTGCCTTGTTCTCCCCCGCCCGGCCGATCAGGGGCAGGACCAGGACGTTCCCCGGCAGGGTCCGTTGCCCGGTGGTCTGCGGCACGAAGTGTCCGAATCCCGCCAGGCCGTCAAAGACGCGATTGACGATCTCGACCACCGCCAGCGCGTTGCGGCGGGTATGGTTCTGCTCCAACTTCGCCGCGCCCCAGTCCGCCACCAGCCAGGCCCCGGCGGCGGCGAACAGCCGCGCGTCGGCACGCCGGAATCGGTAGATGGATTGCTTGGGGTCGCCCACCATCAGGAGCGTGGGGCGGTTCCGGTCGCCGCCGTAGGCCGCCAGCCAGCCGCGCAGCGCGGCCCATTGCAGGGGGTTGGTATCCTGGAACTCGTCGAGCAGCACATGGCGGTAGCGCGCGTCCAGCCGTGCATGCAGGTAGGCGGCGTGCTCCTCGTCGGCGAGCAACGAAGCGGCCAGCCACTCCACGTCGGTGAAATCGACCACCGCGCGCAGATACTTGAGTTCCTGGTAGGCATTGATAAGGGCGCAGCCGCAGGTGAACAGGTCCGCGTTGAGGCGGCAGATGCGCTGGTGCAACAGCGCCATGCGGGCTTGCCGGAACCGCTCGAACAGCAAATCGTGCAGTTCCAGGAAGCGCGCCTCGCCGGCGGCGCCGAGCCGCCCGGCCTGCGCGGCCGACGCCCTGCGAATCCGTTGGGTCCCGGTGGCCGTCACCCAGCGCAAGCCGGCCTCGTTGAAACTTGCCTCGTCGTACAGGCCGCTGCCGAGAATGCGCTCGAGCACTCCGGCATTGATCCTGTCGTCCGGGGTGTTTTGTCCGAGCAGGCGCGCATACTCGAGCAATTCGCCGCGGCAGGACACGAAAAAATCCCCAGCCGGGTCCGCATCCGGATCGCACTGCAGTTCCCCGCGCAAGCGCGCCGCCGCCCACTGCGCCGGATCGGCCTGGCCGCGCGTGTAGGCCCACCATTCGGCACGCCGGGCTACAAACGCGAGCAGCGCGGAGCGCACATTGGCGAGCCCGATCTCGTCGAGCAGGCGCGCGAACGCCTGCGCCACCCCGCCCTCGGGCGCGCGTCCCAGCGAAGCCGCAAAACGCTGCCATGCCTCGGCGGCCAGCGCCCCGGTCTTATCGGCCAGAGCCGCCCCGTGCGGCACCATCGCCGACACGCCGGCCGCCGCGGCGGCCCCGGGGGGACTCAGGGGCGCGAGGGACACCAGGCGCAGGAACCAGCCATGGAAGGTGTCGACCGCGATCGGCGGCTGTGCCACCAGCACCGCCTCCTGCAGCATGCGTGCGCGCGGCAGCAGGGCGCGCGCGGCGGACTCGTCCAGGCCGCGTTGGGCGAGGAAGGCGAAGACCTCGTCCGCATCGGCGGTGGCGAGCAGGGCCAGCCACATATCCAGGCGGGCGCGCATCTCCTGCGCCGCCTTGCGCGTGAAGGTCAGGGCAAGGATGGACCCCGGAGCTGCGCCCGCCAGCAACAGGCGCAGCATGCGCGAGGCCAGGAGCCAGGTCTTGCCGCTGCCGGCGCAGGCCTCCACCACGCTGGAGGCGGCCGGATCGAGCGCGGGACTGGATGACGGTTCAGCCATCGACCGCCTCGCGCCCGGCCCAATGGTCACGCCGGCACAGTCCGCGCATTTCGCACCATGCGCAGGCGCTCTCGGGGGCATTGGCCGGCAGCCCGGCGCCCGCGTCGATGCCATCGACGAGCGCCAGCAGGCGACGGCGCTCGGCCTGCGGAGTGTGCTGCTGGTTGGCCGGCACCGTCCTGATGGCCTTGCCGTCGACGGCCACGAAGGCCGCCCGCGCATCGCCGCCCGCGGCATGCAGCAAGCGGTAGGCCGCCAGTTGCACATCCTCGCCGGGCTCGGCGACCTTGCGCTTGAGCGCAGCCGCGTCCTGCGTCTTGTAGTCGAGGATCTCGACTTCGCCGCGGCCGCGGGCGTCGATGCGGTCAAGCCGGCCGCGCAGTTCGAGACTGCGTCCGGAGGCGGCAGGTATCGGCAGGCTCGCCTTGACCTCGCCGGCCTGCCAATGCCAGCCGCTGCCCTCGCGTTGGATCTGCCAGTCGATGTACGCCTCCGCCAGCGCCACCCAGCGGCGCTTCCAGCCCAGCGACAGGTAGTTGAACTCGATGGCCGGCGCGAACACGCTGTCGGCGATGCGGTGAAATTCGGTCAGCAGCACATCGCGCGCCATGCCCGAGAAACGCGGAAAGCGCATGTGCAGCCGGTTGAGCAGGTCGTGCACCCACTGGCCGTAGTCGGTTTTTTCGAATTCCTCGCGCACTTCGTCGGCCTCGTTCAAGGCCAGCATGTGGCGGGCGAAGAACTGGTAGGGACAGGCGATCAGGCTGGCGTATGCGCTCACCGAGATCACCGCCGGGCGCAGCGGCGCCGCGGACGGGGCAGGCATCCCCATGAAGCGGGATTCCAGCCCTTGCGGCGACGCGCCCGCCGGCGCGCGCGCGGCTTCGATCAGACCCGGATGCCCGGCGGCGCGCGCGAGCACATCCAGACGGACGAACCAGGGTGAAAGGGGCTGCGGCTCCGCCGCGCTGCCGGATTGCCAGGTCGCGCGGAATTCGTCCGCATGCTCGATGATTGTGCCCAGGCTGTCGCGCAGTCCGGCCGACTGCTCCTCCGGGGTGGCGAGGCCCATTTGCGCGCGCAGTCGCGCTGCGAACAAAGGTCCCGGGTCATCCGCGGCGCCCAGATGCGCCTCGCCGGCGCCGAGCAGCAAGGTGGCTTCGAAGCGGCGCAACTGCGCGCGCGCCAGCGAGGTCATGACCAGCGGGCTGTCGATGGCGCTGTCGCGGAAGGATGCGCCTTCCAGTTCGGAGGCCAGGAAATCGCGCCATGCGGCCAGCGGCTGCGCGGCCCCGCCGGCGAGTTGATCGCGCAGGGTGCGCAGCAGGTCCAGCAGCAGGATGCCCGCAGCATCGGCGGCCAGCGCGTTGGTGGCACCCAGCGCCGCCAGGGTTTCGAGAAGCAGATCGAACCACTCGTCGAGTACAGCCGCGCGGCGCGCCCAGGGTCGTGCGGCCACTTCGATGCGATCGACGATCGCCAGGGCCGTGGCGTCCGGCGCGCCTGCGCGCTCAAGCGCATGACGCAGGGCACCGAGGCCGCCCTGGAGGTTGTTGCGACGGATCGCCTCCTCGATGGCGGCGCGCGCGCGCGCCAGCGGGCCGCGCTCGACATCGGCGAACACGAAGGGCGAGCGCAGCCAGTCCTGCAGGTCGCGCTGATGAAAGTTGCCGCTCACCGCGTCGATCCAGCGCATGGCGCAGGTGGCGGCGCTGGTGGTGGAGAGTTTCCAGCCGGCTTCATCGGTCAGCAAGACGCCTTCGCGTTCAAGCAGCGCGCGCACGCGGCGGGCCACCATCCGGTCAGCGGCTACCAGGGCGATGGCGCGCTTGCCCTGCGCGAGCCAGGTGCGTACCTGATGCGCAGCTGCCGCGGCTTCCGCTTCGAGAGAGGGCGCCCGCAGCACCCGCACGCGGTCGAACAGGGCGCGATCGGATTCGCCGAGCGCCGCCGCGCGCACCGACGGTGTTTCTTCCAGGGATGCAGGCCAGGCGCGCTCCAGCGCGCAAGGCAACCCTGCGCGGCCGGCGACGATGACAGGCCAACGGGCGGACACCATCTCGGCCAGTGCCGCCACTTCGGTGTCCAGGACGGCTTCGGTACGCGCCGCGACCACGATCAACGGGCCGGCCAGGGCGCGCGCCGCCTCCGCCAGCAACATCCGGCGCGCCAGGCCGGGATCGAGGCTTGCGCCCCTGGCAGGGCGGGCATACGCGCGCCACACCTCATAGACCAGGCGCGCCTCGGGTTCGGCCACCCGCGCCGCGCGTCCGCGATAGTGCGCCTCGATCAGGCGCAGAAAGCCCTTTTCGTCGGGCGGCTCGGGCAGGCGCGCGGACAATTCGTCAGCAAGCGCGAGAATCACGCGGCAGGTGTCCCATTGCGGCATGCCGCCGAACCAGCCGCGCGACACCAGCAGGCGGTGCAGGTCGGCCAGGCGCCGCGCCCGCGGAACGACCGGTAGCCCCAGCATGGCCGCGTCGAGCAGGCCCTCCAGCGTCGCCATGCGCGGCGGCACGACGGTGGCGAATCCGCGCGCCGCACCCGCTTGCGCGATCGCCGCGCGCAGGCCCGGTCCCACCGCCTGCGAGGGCAGCAGCACGGTCAGGCCGCCCAGGTCCGCGCGAGGCGCCGTCTCGAATGCCAGCGCGGCCCCATGGGCGAGCAGGTCATGCCCGGGCGGGCAGAGTTGGCGCGACAGCATCGTGTGGTGTGCGGGGGTGGTCGTGGCGATGGAAAAACCGCGCGAGCGGAGACAAAAACCGGGACTTCACCTCAGACGGGCTGGGCGGTGCGACGCCGCCGCCGCGCCTGCCGCGGACCTGCCGTCCCAACGGGCGGGCGCGCTTTTTGTTAGCATTATCCGACCAAACCAACCGCCTGTTTGATCGGAGCTTTCATGAGTGCCAACATCGCCCACGTTACCGACGCCAGTTTTGAAGCCGACGTGCTCAAGGCCGACGCCCCCGTCCTGGTGGATTACTGGGCTGAATGGTGCGGCCCGTGCAAGATGGTGGCGCCGGTACTGGAGGAAGTCGCCAAGGACTACTCCGGCAAGCTGAAGATCGCCAAGATGGATGTCGACGCCAACCAGGAAGTTCCCGCCAGGCACAACATCCGCGGCATCCCGACGCTGATGTTGTTCAAGGGTGGCCAGGTGGTCGCCACCAAGGTTGGCGCGATGTCGAAATCGCAATTGACCGCGTTTCTCGACAGCCACCTCTGACTCGACCGGTCCCGCAAACACCAGGGCCTCGCGGCGCGCGAGGCCTTGTTGTTTTTTGGCAACTAACGATTGACACCCGGCGTTTCCCGCCGTAACCTCAATTCGTCTTATACCGTTCGAGCTTTGAGAAAAGTTTCGGACGCGACCCATCAAAGCGTCAAATCGAAAAGCATTAGTGTGCAGTGCCGGTGCAGTCGTCCGGTTTCCCGCGGTTTCATTCCCATTCGATGTTCAGCGGCAGCAGGCGCCGAGTGTTCGCGCACATGCGCAATCGCTGAGCCCCACGCAAGTCATGCATTTTTCAGAACTCAAAAACTTCCACGTTACGCAATTGGTTGAAATGGCCGTCGGTCTGGAGATCGACAACGCCAACCGCATGCGCAAGCATGAACTCATCTTCGCCATCCTCAAGGCGAAGGCCAAGCGCGGCGAGCCTATCTTTGGCGACGGCACGCTGGAGGTTCTGCCGGACGGCTTCGGATTCCTCCGCTCGCCCGACACCTCCTACCTGGCCGGCACGGACGACATCTACATCAGCCCGTCGCAGGTGCGCCGCTTCAACCTGCACACCGGCGACACCATCGAGGGCGAGATCCGCACGCCCAAGGACGGCGAACGCTACTTCGCGCTGGTGAAGGTCGACCGCGTCAACGGTGAAGCCCCCGAGAACTCCAAGAACAAGATCCTTTTCGAGAACCTGACGCCCCTGTTTGCCGACCGGCAGATGCGCCTGGAGCGCGACATCAAGGCCGAGGAGAACATCACCAGCCGCATTATCGATATCGTCGCGCCGATCGGTTACGGACAGCGCGGCCTGCTGGTTGCAAGCCCGAAGTCGGGCAAGACGGTCATGCTGCAGCATATCGCGCATGCCATCACCTCCAACCACCCCGACGTCATCCTCATCGTGCTGCTCATCGACGAGCGTCCCGAGGAGGTGACCGACATGCAGCGCACCGTGCGTGGCGAGGTCGTCGCCTCCACCTTCGATGAACCGGCGGTGCGCCATGTGCAGGTGGCCGACATGGTCATCGAAAAGGCCAAGCGCCTGGTCGAGCACAAGAAGGACGTGGTGATCCTGCTCGATTCGATCACCCGCCTGGCGCGCGCCTACAACACCGTGCAGCCCTCCTCCGGAAAGATCTTGACCGGCGGCGTGGATGCCGGCGCGCTGCAGAAGCCGAAACGCTTTTTCGGCGCCGCGCGCAACGTCGAAGAAGGCGGATCACTGACCATCATCGCCACCGCCCTGATCGATACAGGCAGCCGCATGGACGACGTGATCTACGAGGAGTTCAAGGGCACCGGCAACATGGAAATCCACATGGACCGCCGCATGGCCGAAAAGCGCGTCTATCCTTCCATCCTGATCAACAAGTCGGGCACGCGCCGGGAGGAACTGCTGCTCGAACCCGCGGTCTTGCAGAAGGTATGGATCCTGCGCAAGTTCCTCTACAACATGGACGAAATCGAGGCGCTCGAGTTCATGCTCGACAAGATGCGCGCCACCAAGAACAACGCCGAGTTCTTCGACTCGATGAAAAAGGGCTGAAACATCCGTTTCAGCCGCCTAAGCCTTTGCCACAGAAGGTTTTCCCGCTACAATGCTAGGCTTTCAAACTTTTGCGAACCCTTGCCTTGTCCGGACCCTCCGGGCCGCAGGAAACCGCGATCCCTACAAAGGCTCCCCATGAAATCCGGTATCCACCCCGATTACAAGAACGTCGATGTCACCTGCTCGGCGTGCGGCAACCACTTCACCACCCGGTCCACCGTCGGCAAGCCGCTCGGCGTCGAAGTGTGCTCCAACTGCCATCCGTTCTATACCGGCAAGCAGCGCATCGTCGACACCGCCGGCCGTGTCGAGAAGTTCCGCCAGAAATACGCGACCGCCAAGAAGGCGGCCTGATACGTCTGCGCAGTTGAAAAAAGGCAGCCTAGGCTGCCTTTTTTGTTGATCGGACGCCATCCGCCACCGCCATTCCCATGACCGCCTTTGCCCGGTCGTTCTCGCGCTTGCGGGTGCCCGTCCCCCTGCCTTCCCCCTGGTTCTGGGGCTTGGTGGTTCTCTATATCTTCCTCGGGCTGGTAGGCCACGACCCCTGGAAAGGCGATGACGCCATCGGGTTCGGCATCGCCTGGTCCATGGCCACCGGCCCCGGGGCCGCCTGGTTCGCTCCGGCCGTCGCCGGACAGAAGGTGGCCGAGGAAGGTCCGCTCGCCTTCTGGGCGGCGGCCCTTTTCATCGAATGGCTGGGCGGCATCCTGCAGGCGCACGACGCGGCGCGCCTGGCCACGGCGGCATGGATGTCCGCGACGGTCATCGGCGTGCATCGCGCCGCGCGCGCGCTCGACGGGGAAGCGGCCGGTCGCATGGCCGTGCTGGGGCTGCTGGCATGCCTCGGCCTGCTGGCCCGCGCACACGAGATTTCCGCGGAGCCGGCGGCGCTGGCAGGGTGGGCATGGATCCTGTGGGCATTGGCGCTGCGCGAAGGTGCCGCGAAAACCTTCGGCGTGATGCTGGCAGGCGCGGCCGCGATCCTGTTGGCGCGCGGCCCCGCGCCGGCCATCCCGGCCCTGTTCGCGGCGCTGGCGTGGATCGGCGTACGCGCATGGCATGGCGAACGGGCGCAGACAATGGCATGCGCTGCCGGCATGCTGGGGGGCGCGGTAGCCTACTGGGGTTGGTGGTCCATCGCGGCGACCGACCCTTCTTTCGCACTCCCCTACGCCGACTGGCAAAAAGCGCAGTTGGGCCTGCCCGCCCCGGCCGGCTGGCGTTACTACGCCAAAACCCTGCCCTGGTTCACCTTTCCCGCGTGGCCGGTGGCGCTGTGGTGGCTGACCAAACGCCGGCCGCCCAAACTACTCGATGTGCATCCGATCCCGCCGGCACAGCCCCTGCCGCTGTTTGCCACCGGCGTCATGCTGTTTTCGCTGGCCTGGTCGGCCCAGGCCACCGACGCCGTCCTGCTGCCCCTGCTGCCGCCGCTCGCCCTGCTGATCGCACCAGGCCTGGCCTTCATGCGGCGCGGACTGGCTGCGCTGATCGACTGGTTCGGGCGCATCACCTTCAGCCTGGTGGCCGGCCTGATCTGGCTGGGCTATGCGGCCCTGGTCACCGGCTGGCCGCCGCGCATCGCCGCCAATTTCGCGCGGCTCGAGCCGGGCTTCGTCGCGCAGGCGCACTGGGGCAGTTTCGCAATCGCGCTGGCCGCCTCGCTGGCTTGGGTCCTGGTAGTAGCGCGCAGCGAACGGACACCCCTGCGCGGCATCGTGCACTGGTGCTACGGCACCACCTTCGTGTGGCTGCTGCTGATGACGCTGTGGCTGCCGTGGATCGACTACGGACGCAGCTACCGGCCGGTGGCGCTATCCCTCAAGGCCGCCATGGCGGCGCGCGCCGGCGGCGGCGCCGATTGCGTGCGCACGGCATCGCTCGGCTTGGCCGAGCGCGCCTCGTTCGCCTACTTCGCCGGAGTGCGCTTCGGCGAAATGACGGAGAATTGCACCTGGCATCTCGCGCAGGGTGTGCGTTCCGACCAGGCCGGTGCCCCCGCCGGGACGCGCCTGGTCTGGGAGGGCCACCGCCCCGGCGACCGCAGCGAACGCTTCCGCCTTTACCAGAGGATCAAATGACGAGCCTCACCGCATCGCAGCAATGGCAGGCACTCCAACAGCACCGCGCCGCCATGGCCGGTGTGCATGTGCGCGACCTCTTCGCCGCCGAGCCGGGGCGCTTCGCGCGCTGCGCCATCGAGGCGGCCGGACTCGTGCTCGACTTCTCGCGCCATCGCGCCAGCGTCACGACCCTCGCGCATCTGGTCGACCTGGCGCGCGCGCGCGATGTCGAGGGCTGGCGCGCGCGCATGTTCGCAGGTGATGCCATCAACGCCACCGAGAACCGCGCCGTGCTGCATGTCGCCCTGCGCGGCCAGGGCGACGGCGCGGCAGCGCTCGTAGCGCGCGACCAGGCTCGCGCGGTGCTCTCGCGCATGGGCGCGGTCGCACGCGACATCCGCGCCGGCGCCTGGCGCGGCGCTACCGGCGAACCCATCACCGACATCCTGCACATCGGCATTGGCGGCTCGGACTTCGGCCCGCGCCTGGCCATCGATGCGCTCAGGGGCCGTGCCGACGGCCCGCGCGTGCATTTCGTGGCCAACGTGGATCCGGACGACTTTCTAGACGCCACCGCGGCATGCGATCCCGCAAGCACGCTGGTGATCGTGATCTCCAAGACCTTCACCACCATCGAGACGCTCACCAACGCCGAGGCCGCGCGCGCATGGCTGGCGCAGGCCCTCGGGCCCCGGTTCGAGCAGCACCTGATCGCCGTGAGCAACAACGTGGCGGCGGCGAGGGCGTTCGGTATCAGCGAGGCCAACATCCTGCCGATGGCGGAATCCGTGGGCGGTCGGTATTCGCTGTGGTCCGCGGTCGGGCTCTCGGTGATGATCGCGCTCGGGCCGGAGGCCTTCGCCGACCTGCTCGGCGGCGCGGCTGCGATGGACCGGCACTTCCTCGCGGCGCCGCTGGAGGCGAACGCACCGGTGATGCTGGCCATGATGGGCATCTGGTACACCAACTTCTGGGGCGCGCAATCGCATGCGGTCTTGCCCTACGCGCGCCGCCTCGACCTGCTGCCCGACTACCTGCAACAGCTGGAGATGGAATCCAACGGCAAGCGGGTCGACCGCGACGGCAAGCCGGTGGACTACGCCACCGCGCCGGTGCTGTTCGGCAATGTGGGCGCCAACAGCCAGCATTCGTTTCATCAATTGCTGCACCAGGGCACGCACCTGGTGCCGGTCGACTTCGTGCTGGTCAATCGCAAGGACGCGCCGCAGCCCTTCCAGCGCATCCTGCTGGCCTCGGCGCTCGCCCAGGCGGCCGCCCTCACCCATGGCGCCACCACGCCCGGACATCCGGAGAAGGACTATCCCGGCGACGCGCCCTCGACCACGATCCTGCTCGAGCAGTTGACGCCCCACGCCCTCGGTGCCCTCATCGCGCTCTACGAGCACAAGGTGTTCGTGCAGGGCGTGATCTGGAACATCAACAGCTTCGACCAGATGGGCGTCGAACTCGGCAAGTCGATCGCCAAGTCCCTGTTGCCGGCCTTCGAGGGCGGTGCCGCGCCGCCGGAGGCCGATGCATCCGTGCTTGCGATGATCAGGCGGCTCTCCTGAACCGGCCCTGACCATCAAGCAGCGGCCCGCGGCGGCGCGGCCGGCCGGCGCTCAAGCGCCGCCGCCCGACCCGGGCCGCTGACGCGAACCCCAAGACACAGCCCTCAGCCGCATGCCCAGCCTTTATCGAAGCACCGCCCGCGACATCCTGCGCCTGGGTTGGCCGGTGCTCATCGGGCAGTTGGCCACCATGGCCAACGGCGTGATCGACACGGTCATGGCGGGCCACTATTCGGCCCGCGCGCTGGCGGTGGTGGGCCTGGGCACCTCGATCTACTTCAGCATCTTCGTCAGCATGATGGGCGTCCTGCTGGCGCTTTCCCCGACGATTTCGCAGCACTTCGGCGCCGGGCGCCATCGCGCCATCACGCACGATGTGCGGCAGGGCCTGTGGCTGACCGTCGCCGTGACGCTGCCCTGCATGGCGCTCCTGTACGCGCCCGGCGCCTTCATCGCGCTCTCCGGCATGGCGCCGGACGTCGCTCTCGAAGTGCGCGCGTATCTGCGCGCACTGGTCTGGGCGGCGCCGGCGATGCTGCTTTTCCGCGTGTTCTACGCCTGGGCGACGGCGATCTCGCAACCACGCGCCGTCATGGTGATACAACTGGTCGGGCTGGCGCTGAAGGTGCCCCTCAATCTGGTGCTGATGTACGGCTACTTCGGCCTGCCCGCCATGGGAGGCATCGGCTGCGCCTGGGCCCTGGTGATCGAAGGCTGGCTGATGCTCGCCTGCGCCCTGGCCTGGTCGCTATGGCATCCGGCGTTCGCGCGCTACCGTGTATTCGCACGGCTGGAGCGCCCGGACTGGTCATCGCTGTGGCGCCTCGCCATGCTGGGTGCGCCGATCGGCGCCTCGTTCCTGATCGACGTGACGTCCTATACCTTCATGGCCCTGTTCATCGCCCGGCTCGGCGAAAACTGGTCGGCCGCGCACCAGATCGCCGCCAACCTGGGCGCGCTGTGCTACATGGTGCCCCTGGCCATCGCCAACGCCACCAGCGTGCTGGTGGGCCAGGCGATCGGCGCGGGCGACTACCGGCGCGCGCGTGCCTCCGGCTGGGTGGGGCTGGGGATGGGATTCGGCATCGCCCTGGTGCTGGCGGGCACGGTCGCCTTGTGCAGCGCGATGATCGCCAGCCTCTATTCGCGTGACCCGCAGGTGATGGACCTGGCGGCGCCGCTCCTCGTGCTGGTGGCCGCTTTTCACCTGTTCGATGCCACCAACGCGGTGGCCGCCAATGCCCTGCGCGGCTACAAGAAGGCGCTGGTGCCCATGCTCGCCTTCGCCGTCGGCCTGTGGGGGCTGGGGCTGGGCGGCGGATACCTGCTCGCCTATACCGACACCCTGGGATCCGCGCGCGGGGCGCCGGGCTTCTGGATCGGCGCCATCATCGGGATGGCGGTGGCGGCTGCCTCGGTGACGTTGTACTTCGCGCGCGTCAGCCGCGCCGCGCTTGAGGGCGGCGCGGCGGAACGCGCAGTGCCGACGCTCCAGGGACATGCCTGAACCGCGCACCCGCCGAGTTATGTGGCACACCATCGGCCTGGCGCTGGTGGCTTTCGTCGTTTACCAGTCGCTCACCCCGGCGCCTCTGGAAGTCGAACTGGGGGAGGGCAACCGCCTGGGGCATCTTCTGGCCTACGGCACGCTGATGGGGTGGTATGCGCAGCTGCACGAACGACACGCCACGCGGATTCGGCTCGCAGCCGGGTTTGTGGCCATGGGCATCGTTCTTGAGTTCCTCCAGGCGGCCACCGGATACCGGACACTGGACCCGGCGGACGCGGTTGCCAACACCTTCGGGGTGGGGCTGGGCTGGCTGCTGGCGCCGCCGAGGCTGCCGAATGCCATGTCGCTGGCGGAGCGCCTGCTCGACAAAAAAGCCCCGTGATGTTGTCGTGGCGCAGCGCGCCTCAGGTCCAACCGCGCCCTACGAATACGATCACGGTGGTAATGAAACCGAGCACCAGGTTGAGCAGCACCAGCTGACGGATCTGGTTCATCGCCGCACCGCCGGCGGGCCAGTCATGCGCCGCGACCGCGGCCCGCAAGCGCCGGTAGGCGGCGAAGCGGATGTGACCAAAAATCGCCATCATCAACACGCCGAGCGCGGACATGGCGTGAATGTGCGGCCCGATGCGCCCGCCATTGCCGGCGAACAGCACCATGATGGCCACGCCGCTCACCAGTATCAGCAGGATGCTCACCGACACCCATGTGAAAAAGCGCCCCAGCGTCGCGGCGAGCAGCGGCAGGCGCAGCGGCGGTTGCAGCAGTTCAGCGGCCGACGGCCGCAAGGCCATGTGGGCGAAGAACATGCCGCCCACCCAGACGATCACGCCGAGCAGATGCACCAACAGCCAGAGGCTGTAGGTCACAGCAGGTCCGCCAGGTTGTGCCTGACAGGCGCGAAGCTGCGACGGTGCGCGGGACAGGCGCCGAACTCGCGGATCTTGGCCAGGTGCAGCTGGGTCGCGTAGCCCTTGTGCCGCTCGAACGCGTATTCCGGGTATGTTTTGGCCAGGGCCACGAGCTCGCGATCGCGCGCCGACTTGGCGAGGATGGAAGCCGCCGATATCGCCGCCACCTGGGCGTCACCCTTGATGATGGCGCGCGTGGTGTAGGGCAACGTCGGCGCCTGGTTGCCGTCGACCCAGACCTCGTCCGGATTGACCAGCAGTTTCTCCACGGCACGACGCATCGCCAGAAGCGTGGCCTGCAGGATGTTGATGCGGTCGATCTCTTCGACGGACGCCGATGCCACGCCGAAGGCGAGCGCGTCGGTCTGGATTTTCACCGCCAGCTTCTCGCGCCTGGACGCCGTGAGCTTCTTGGAATCGTCCAGCCCGCGAATCGGGCGCGAGGGGTTGAGCACCACCGCAGCCGCGTACACCGGCCCGGCGAGCGGGCCGCGTCCGGCCTCGTCCACACCGCAGATGAGAAGGCCCTTGCTGGGGGGCGGGCGCCGCAAGGCCTTGACCTTGCGCGCGCGTTTGTCCACGCCGGCCAGCAGGTCGGGCTGAATGTCCTCCGGCAGAGCGGCATCGCGCACCATGCGCGGATTCTACGCGGGGCCGGACGCGCGCGCCTCCGGCGCCGCGACCGCCGGGAAGAACCGCGCGGCGATGGCCCCGGCGGCGCGCGTGGGCATGCCGCAGCGCAGTTCTTCGTGCAAGCGTGCAAACCGCGCTTCGATGCTTGTGCGAAGGGTTGGGTCCGCGATCAGGTTCGCCAGCGCCTGGGCGAGGTTCTCGGGCGTCGCGTCATCCTGCAAGAACTCGGGAACGATGAACTCGCCACACAGGATGTTCGGCAGGCCAACCCATGGCTGGTACTTCATGCGGCGCATCATCTCCCACGAGATGCGCGCCATGTTGTAGGCGATGACCATGGGCCGCTTGAACAAGGCTGCCTCGAGCGTGGCGGTACCGCTGGCCACCAGGGCGACGTCGCAGGCCGCAAGTGCGGTGTGCGAGTCGCGCGGCGCAAGCACGAAACCGGCAGCATCCGCGCCGCACTCGCGCACTGCATCATTCCACTGGGTGGCAGTCGCCTCGCTGGCTAGCGGAACCACGAAACGCACGCCGGGCATGGCGCGCGCCAGGCCAACCGCGGCGCGGACGAACCGCTCGGCCAGGTATTTCAGTTCCGACTGCCGGCTGCCCGGCAGGAGCGCCACCACCAGTCCAGCATCAGGAAGGCCGAGGCGGGCGCGCGCGCCTGCACGATCCGGAACTTGCGCGATGACATCGGCCAGCGGGTGGCCGACATAGGTGGCGCTGATGCCGGCGTCCCGGTAGAGCTTTTCCTCGAAGGGGAAGACGCACAGCATCTCCTCGCAGGCGGCGCGGATGTTCGTGATGCGTTCACCGCGCCACGCCCAGATCGACGGGCTGATGAAGTGTGCGGTGCGCACCCCGCCGGCCCGCAGCCGCGTTTCGAGATCAAGATTGAAGTCGGGCGCGTCAACGCCGATGAACAGGTCGGGCGGATCGGCCAGCAGACGCTCCGTCAGGGCACGCCGGATGCCGGTGATTTCGCGGTAATGGCGCAGCACTTCCACATAGCCGCGCACCGCAAGCTTGTCGGACGGCCACCATGCGGCGAAGCCGGCCGCCTGCATGCGCGGCCCGCCGATGCCGCAGAAGGCAGCGCCCGGCAGGCGCGCCGCAAGCGCCGTGATCAGGTGGGCGGCGAGCAGGTCGCCGGAGGCCTCGCCCGCGACCAACGCGATGCGCGGCGCGGCCATAGCGGTCAGCGCATGATGCCGCGCGTGGAGGCTGCGACAAAATCCGACAGCAGCGCCACTTCGGAATAGAGCGCGCCCTGTGCGGCGAGTTCGCGGCGCGCCTGGTCAAGCAGCAGGCCGTTCTTGTAAAGGGTCTTGTAGGCGCGGCGCACGTTTTCGATCTGCTCCGGCGCATAGGCGCGACGCTTGAGCCCCTCGCTGTTGATGCCGTGCGGCGCGGCGGGATTGCCGGAACATGTGACGTACGGCGGCAGATCCTTGAACAGGATGGCGCCCATCGCACACATTGAATGCGCGCCGATGCGCACGAACTGATGCACGACGGTGAACCCGCCGAGGATCGCCCAGTCACCCACGTGGACATGGCCGGCCAGCTGCGCGTTGTTGGCGAAGATGGTGTGGTTGCCCACCTGGCAATCATGCGCGAGATGCACGTAGGCCATGATCCAGTTGTCGTTGCCGACCCGGGTCGCGCCCGCGTCCTGCGCCGTGCCGCGGTTGAAGGTGCAGAACTCGCGGATCGTGTTGTTGTCGCCGATCTCCAGGCGGGTCGGCTCGCCCGCGTATTTCTTGTCCTGCGGCGCCGCCCCGAGGGACGCGAATTGCCAGATGCGGTTGCCGCGGCCGATCGACGTGGGGCCCTCGATGACGCAATGCGGCCCCACCCGGGTACCGGAATCTATGCTTACGCCGGCGCCGATCACCGCGTAGGGCCCGATTTCAACATCATCAGCCAGTTCTGCGGCCGGGTCGATGACGGCGGTCGGATGGATGCGCGACATGCTGGTCAGCGCGCCGTCAGGCGCCTTCGATGGTGCGGACCGTGCACATCAGGCCGGCCTCGGTGGCAAGCTGGCCGTCGACCCGCGCCTCGGCCTTGAACTTCCACAGTCCGCGCCGCACCGGACCGTCGATCGCGACGTGCAGATGCAACTGGTCGCCCGGGCTGACCGGACGCTTGAAGCGCGCATCGTCGATTCCGACGAAGTAATAGACCGACTTGTCATCGGGACGGTTTCCCAGGGTCTTGAACGACAGGATGGCCGCCGCCTGGGCCAGCGCCTCAAGAATCAGCACGCCGGGCATGACCGGATGGTGTGGAAAATGGCCGGTGAAGAACGGTTCGTTGATCGAGACATTCTTCACCGCATGGATATGGGATGAGGGCGTGACGTCCAGCACGCGGTCGACCAGCAGCATCGGGTAACGGTGCGGCAGGTGATCGAGAATGGCCCGGATATCCATGGTGTTCATTGCTTCTTCTCCAGCGTCGCCAGACGCTCTTCGAGTTCTGCGAGGCGCGTCGCCATCGCCTCGAGCTGGCGCAGATGCGCCGCACTCTTGAGCCATTCCCGCTGCGGTGCCAGCGGCCATGCGCCCCCGTAGGTCCCCGATTCGGTGATCGACTTGGTCACAAGCGCCCCGGCGGATATGTTGACCCGGTCGGCAATGGTGAGATGCCCCAGGATGACCGCGCCGCCGCCCACGGTGCAGTAGCGGCCGATGGCGGCGCTGCCGGCGACGCCGACGCAGCCGGCCATCGCGGTATGCGCGCCTATGCTGACGTTATGGCCGATCTGGATCTGGTTATCGAGTTTCACGCCATCCTCGATCACGGTGTCGCCGAGCGCACCGCGGTCGATGGTGGTGCCGGCGCCGATCTCGACGTCGTCGCCGATGACCACGGTGCCGGTCTGCGGAATCTTGATCCAGCGCCCCCCTTCATTGGCAAAACCGAAGCCGTCGCTGCCGATGGCGGCCTGCGCGTGGATCATCGCACGCTCGCCGATGCGCACGCGTGCCAGTACCGCGGCGTGCGGATACAGGACGCTGCCCGCGCCGATCTGCGCCTCGTCGGACACCACCGCATGCGCGCCGATGGATACGCCCTTGCCCAAGCGCGCCGTGGGTGCCACGTGCGCGGTCGGATGGATGCCGGGAGGCTGCGCGGGATGCGGGTCGAGCAGCTGAGCGACGCGGGCGAAACAGGCGTAGGGGTTGTCATGCAGCAGGCTGGGGCGCGAATCCAGGTTCGCGTCACGCCGGCCAAGGATCAGCGCGCTGGCGCGGGAGGCTGCGACGTCCCGGCGGTATCTGGGGTTGGCGAGAAAGGCAATCTCGCCCTCAACCGCCGCCTTCAGGGTGGCGACGCGATGGATCTTGGTGTCGCCATTCCCCTGCAGGGCCGCCCCGGTGCGCTCGGCCAGAAATGCCAGTGACACCGGGCCGAGCGCCATGGCGCGGGAACTACTTGGTCTCTGCCAGGACCTTGAGCACCTTGTCGGTCAGGTCGAGCTTGGGATTGGCGTAGGCTGCATCCTGGAAAACGGCGTCAAGCCCTTCCTTTTCGGCAATCTGCTTCAAGGCGCGGTTGGCGGCTTGGAGCACGGTGGAAAACTCCTCGTTGCGGCGCCGATTGACGTCCTCATTGAATTCGCGCTGCTTGCGGTTGACATCGAGTTCGAGATCGCCGAGCGCACGCTGTCGCTGGTTGCGCTGGGTTTCGTTCATGACAGGCAGGTCCTTCTGAAACCGCTCCCCCTCGGTGCGCAAACGCGCGGTGAGTTCGTTGAGTTCTCGCTCGCGGCGCGAAAACTCGCCCTCGAGCTTTTTCTCGGCGCGCTTGGCAGCGTCCGACTCGCGGAAAATGCGCTCGGTATTGACGAAACCGATGCGGCTTTGCGCGAAGGCCGATCCCGACATCAGCAGAGCGGCCAAGGCCGCGGCAAAAATCCCAGCTTTTCGATTCAAGCCCATACTCCCGTTATACCAACACTACTTATTTTGCCACGCGCGGTCCGGCTCTGCTAGAAGGCGGTCCCGGCGGTGAACTGCAGACGCTGCACACGGTCGCCCGGCTGTCGGTTGAGGGGCAAAGCCCAGCTGATCCGCAGCGGGCCGAACGGCGACTGCCAGTCAAGCCCGAGGCCTGCCGAGTAACGGAAGCCGCCTCCCGTGGTCGGACCCGAACCATACAAACGACCGGCGTCGAGGAACGTCGCCAGCCGCACCGAGCGGTCTTTGGTCAGGCCGGGGAACGGAAAAAGGAATTCGGCGGTGCCGGTTACCCGCTTCTCGCCGCCGAGAATGCTGTCGTCCGTATCGCGTGGACCGAGGGAGTTGGTGTCGAATCCGCGCACCGTGCCGATACCGCCAGCATAGAACCGCTTGTTGAAGGGCAGCGGCTTGTTGATGCCGCGCGCCATCCCGACATCGCCGCGCAGGTAGAGGCTGTAGAGCCTGCCCAGCGGGTAGTACCAGCGGTCCGTGTACGTCAGCCGCCAGTACTGCACCGTGCCACCCGGCAATCCAAACTCCGTGCCGGCATTCTGCAGCCGGCCGTTGCGGGTGTAGATGGCGCTGTCGCGGGTGTCGCGGAACCAGCTCACGGTCAGCGGAATGGTCGTGATGTTCGCACCGTACGTAGTGACATAGTTGAGCAGCCGCGTCGGCGGCAGCGCACCCAGGCTGTAGTTGGTCACGTCGGCGGCGAGGCCGAACACAAAGGTGTCCTTCGCGGTGTAGGGATAGCCAAATCGGACGCCGCCGCCGGTGCTGCTGGTCCGGTAGTCGCCCAGATTCACGTTTGCCGCATTGAAATCGCGGTGATAAAGGTCGAATCCGCGACTGACGCCGTCGATGGTGAAGTACGGATTGTTGTGCGAGATCGAGTAGACCTTGTTGGTCCTGCCGGTGCTGATCGAGGCGGCCACGTAATTGCCGCTGCCGAAAATGTTCGCCTGCGCGACCGACGTCGACAGCACCAGCTTGTCGGCGCTGGAAAAGCCCGCACCGAGCAGCAGCTGGCCGGTGGGCTTTTCCTGCACCTTGATGTTCACGTCCACCTGATCGGGCGTTCCGGCGACCGCGGGTGTCTCGATCTCGGTTTCACGGAAATAATCGAGCCGGTCGAGGCGCTTCTTGGATTCGTTGATCTTCTCGCCGTCATAATACGAGCCCTCGAGCTGACGCAACTCGCGCCGGATCACCTCGTCACGGGTCCGCGTATTGCCGGCGACATTGACGCGGCGGACATACACGCGACGACCCGGGTCGATGTAGATGGTGAAGGCCACGGACTGCTTTTCTCGATCGATTTCGGGCGCGGCGTTGGCGTTGGCGAATGCGTAGCCCTCGTTGCCGAGGCGCTCCTGTATCTTCTTGGTCGAGGAGGTAAGCTTTTGCCCGTTGAACACATCCCCCGGCTTGAGCTCGATGAGAGGCCGCAACTGGGCCTCGCTCACCACCAGTTCGCCCGCGAGTTTCACGTCCGTGACGGTGAACTTCGGCCCCTCGCGGATGCTGACGGTGATGTAGATGTCCCTTTTGTCGGGGGTGATCGACACCTGAGTAGACTCCACGGCGAACTCGAGGTAGCCGCGATTGAGGTAGAAGGAACGCAGGTTTTCAAGATCGGCGGTCAGCTTCTGCTTGGAGTACTGGTTGTCCTTCGTGTACCAGGAGAACCAGCCGCCCTCGGCCAACGCGAATTCCTCGAGCAGCACGCTCTCCCTGAAGGCCGACGCGCCGACGATGTTGATCTTGCGGATTTTCGCAATGTCTCCCTCGGTCACAGCGAAATTAAGGCCGACCCGGTTGCGGTCAAGCGGCGTGACCGTGGTCTTGACAGTCATGCCGTACAAGCCCTTGGAGAGATACTGGCGCTTGAGTTCCTGCTCGGCGCGATCAAGGACCGAGCGGTCGAAAATCCGCCCTTCGGCAAGACCGCTCTCGCGCAGCGACTTCTTGACCGCAGCCTGTTCGAACGCCTTGAGCCCGGTGAAGTCGATCTGTGCGATCGCCGGGCGCTCCTCGATAGCGACGATCATCACGTCGCCCTCGACTTCGATCCGCACATCCTTGAAGAATCCGGTCGCGAAAAGCGCCTTGATGGACTCGGCAGCGCGGTCCTCCGTCAGGCGGTCGCCGACCTTGACCGGCAGGTATCCGAAGACCGTTCCTGCCTCGGTCCGCTGGATTCCCTCGACACGGATGTCTCTGATGACGAACGGTTCAAAGGCGTAAGCGTGGCGGGAATACGCAGACACCAGCACGATCGCCGCGACGAAGGCCAAAACCGCCGCAGGGCGCAAAAGGCGCAATAGGAGCACGTTGGATTTCAGCCCGCCAGCAGCCGATGGATGTCGTTGTAAAGGGCAAGTGCCATCGAGGTGATGACGACCGCAAATCCCAGCCGGGAACCGATCTCCATGACCTTCTCGGACACCGGTTTTCCCCGCAAGAACTCCACCAAATAATACAACAGATGCCCCCCGTCGAGCATCGGGATCGGAAGCAGATTTAGGACACCCAGGCTGATCGATACCAGCGCGATGAAGCTCAGATAGTAGGTTATCCCGAGTCTGGCGGTCTTGCCCGCGTAGTCGGCGATGGTCACCGGCCCGGAAAGGTTTCGCCAGGACACCTCGCCGGTCACCATGTTGCCCAGCATCTTCAGGGTGAAGACCGACGTTTCCCAGGTCTGCTTCAGTCCCCTGACAATGGCGTCCGCCGCTCCATATCGGACCATGACCGGCTCGACCCGGTCGGTTACCCGTGCCCCGATGCGCCCGATGGGCGCACCGGCCGACTCGACCGACGCCGGCACCACCGGGATCTGCAACAGGCTGCCTGCTCGCCGGACCTCGAGAATTTGCTCGCGGGCCGGATTGGCGCGCATGATCGACACGAAATCCTCGCTGGTCGGCACCGACTCCCCGGCCACGGATACCAGTATGTCACCCGGCAGCAGCCCGGACTTATCCGCGGGAGAACCCGGCTCCACCTGCGCGATCCGCGGCGCAGGGCGAAAGATCGACAGGCCTACGACATTCATGAAATCGCCGTCGAGTTCCAGCACACGCAAACCGGTGAAATCGATGAACGGGAACGCCAGGTCGCCGGCGGCCCGGCGCACTTCGAGCGGGTAGCGCTGGCGCGCCTCGGCGGCACGCAGCAGACGCCAGTGAAGGTCATTCCAGGACACCACCTGTCCTCCGCCGGCCGCGAGGATGGTATCGCCGGGCGCCAGACCCGCGGCCTCGGCCAGCGAGCCGGGCACAGGCTTGGCAATCCTTGCCGGCGGCTCCTCGACACCATGCATGTTGAGCCCCGCGTAGAGCGCGATGGCAAGCAGGAAATTCGCCAGCGGCCCGGCCAGGATGATGAACATGCGCTTGGCCACCGGCTGCGCGCTGAAGGACCGGTGCGCCTCTGCGGGCGGGACAGGCTCCTCCGGATCATGCCCGAGAAGCTTGACGTAGCCGCCCAGCGGAAACGCCGCCAGGGCCCACTCGGTGCCGTCGCGGCCGAGCCGCCGCATCAGGATGGGCTTGCCGAATCCGAGGCAGAAACGCAGAACCTTCACGCCGCAAAGACGTGCGGCCAGATAGTGGCCGTACTCGTGGAAGGCGATCAGGATGCCGAGCGCGACGAGAAATGCAGCGATCGTCGATGGCAGGGTCATGTCAGGCTCTCCCGTGCGACCGCGCGCGCGGCCGTGTCGGCGGCCAGCACCTCGCCCAGGCTTGTCATCGGCCCTGCGGGCAGAGCCTCCATGACGCGTTCAACGACCGCGGCGATGCGCGAAAAGGCCAGCCTTCCAGCGAGGAACGCATCGACCGCGATTTCATTGGCGGCGTTGAGCGTGGCGGGCGCGGTTCCGCCCGCCTCGAGTGCGGCGTAGGCCAGTGCAAGGCAGGGGAAACGCGCGAAGTCAGGCGCCTCGAAAGTGAACTGCGCCAGCTTAAATATGTCGAATGGCGCCACGCCCGCCTCGATGCGGTCGGGGTAAGCGAGCGTCTGGGCGATCGGCGTGCGCATGTCGGGGTTGCCGAGTTGGGCCAGAACCGAGCCGTCGGCATACTCGACCATCGAATGGATCACGCTCTGCGGATGGATGACCACCTGGATCTGTGGGCCCGGGGCGCCAAAAAGCCAGTGCGCCTCGATGACTTCCAGCCCCTTGTTCATCATGGTGGCGGAATCAACCGAGATCTTGCGCCCCATCACCCAGTTGGGGTGCGCACAAGCCTGGTCGGGCGTGACGTCGGCGAGCTGGGCAAGGGGGGTCTGGCGAAACGGTCCGCCGGAGGCTGTCAGGAGGATGCGCCGCACGCCAGCGCCATGCAGTCCGCGCCTGAATCCCGCGGGCAGCGACTGGAATATGGCATTGTGCTCGCTGTCCACCGGCAAAATCGTCGCGCCGCCGCGCTCGGCCGCCTCGAGAAATACCGGCCCGGCCATCACCAGCGCCTCCTTGTTGGCCAGCAGAATGCGCTTGCCCGCCGCGGCGGCGGCCAGCGCCGGCTTGAGTCCCGCGGCGCCCACCACTGCCGCGACAACCGTGTCGACCTCGGCTGCCGCGGACACCGCGGTCGCACCTTCCTCGCCGGACAGCACCTCGACGGGCAGCCCCGCTTGCGCGACGCGGCCGCGCAGGTCGTTCGCCGCGACATGGTCCGTCATCACCGCGAAACGCGGCTTGTGCGCGACGCACTGTGAGAACACGCCGTCGACGCTGCGCCGCGCGACCAGGGCGAAAACGCGGAAACGGTCCGGATGGCGCGCAACGACATCGAGCGTGCTCTCGCCGATCGAGCCGGTGCAGCCAAGCAGGGTCAGTGACCGCATCAAGGTGTCCTCAGGCCGCCCGCATGAAGGCGTAGATGAGCATGGCAAGCGGCATGGTCGGGATCAGTGCATCGATGCGGTCGAGAACGCCGCCATGGCCCGGCAGCAGGCCGCTGCTGTCCTTGACGCCGGCGCGACGCTTGAGCAAGGACTCGAACAGGTCGCCGATGATGCTGAGGCCCACCATCGCGAGCACCAGTGCCAGCGCGGCCACGTAGCCCGCCGGACCGACGCGTCCGGCGAAGCCAAACAACCAGGCGAACCATGAATCGTACGCTCCGCCGGTGTCGGTCGTCGCAAGGGCGCAGATCGCGGCGAGCGCGGCAGCGCCGGCCATGCCGCCCGCCACGCCTTCCCAAGTCTTCCCGGGACTGACCGCCGGCGCGAGTTTGTGCCGCCCGAACGCCCGTCCGGCGAAATATGCGGCGATATCGGCGACCCACACCAGGCCCATCAGCAGGAACATGAAGAGCGCGCCCGCCTCGCGGGCCTGCACCACGGCCCACCAGCACGGCAGGAGCATGCATGCGCCCAGCGATGCGAGCATGAATCCTTGGGGCGCAGCGGGCCCCCTGACGAACCACCAGATGGCGACCATCAGCCAGCACGCCACCGAAACCGCATAGGCCGCGAGGGCCACGGCGTCGCTCTCATGCGCCGCAGACCCCATGAACCCGAGGGCCGCGAGCACGATTCCGGCGGCATATCCGATAGCCAGCCGCATACCGAACCCGCACAAGCGACCCCACTCCCATGCCGCTGCCGCCACAAACACGAGCACGAAGGCGGCCCATGCCGTGATGGGCATGAAAGCGAGTGCGGGTACCACAAGCGCCAGCAGGACCAGGGCGGTGATGACCCTTGCCTTAAGCATCGGCGCGAGAGTCTTCCGGCGCAAGCCGGACCTGTTCGTCGCGACCTTGGCGCCGGGACTCCCGGACCTGCTCGCTGGTTCGACCGAACCGCCGTTCACGGTTTCGATACGACGCAATCGCCTCATCGAGCGTCTTGGCGTTGAAGTCGGGCCAGAATGTGTCGGTGAAAAACAATTCGGCGTAGGCGAGTTGCCAGATCAGGAAATTGCTGATGCGCATTTCCCCGCCGGTCCGGATGAACAGGTCGGGCTCAGGCGCATGCGCCATAGCGAGATAAGGCTCGAGATCGGATTCGGTCAGGCTGGAGACGAGGTCTGGACGATCGGCCAGCAGGGCCCTGGTCGCCTGGATGACGTCCCAACGGCCGCCGTAATTGGCGCACACGGTGAGGGTGAGCCTGGTATTGGCTTCGGTCTTGGCTTCGGCACGCCGGATGAGATCGCGAAGGCGGCTGTCAAAACGCTCTAGGTCTCCGACGATCTTGAGGCGTACGCCGCTGGCGTGCAGCTTGGCCACCTCCTGCTCCAGGACCATTCTGAACAGTTGCAGCAGTACGGACACCTCCTCTTCGGGCCGGCGCCAGTTTTCGGAGGAAAACGCAAACAGCGTGAGATAGCGGACACCACGCTCGATCGACGCCCGCACCGCCTCGCGCACAGCCTCGACGCCGCGCTGGTGGCCGGCTACGCGCGGCAGAAACCGGCGCGTCGCCCAACGCCCGTTGCCGTCCATGATGATCGCAACATGCTTTGGAACGGCCGTTACCTGCGGAATGGTCTGGGTCGAGCTCATCGGGTCCGGGCTCCGGAAAGTCTCACTGCGTGCGGCGGCTCTCAGACCGCCATGACTTCGGCTTCCTTCGCCGTCAATAGCTTGTCTATTTCGCCGACGTAGCGGTCGGTCAGCTTCTGGATTTCATCCTGCGCGCGGCGCTCCTCGTCTTCGGAAACCGCTTTTTCCTTGAGCAGCTTCTTGAGCTGCTCGTTGGCTTCACGGCGCAGGTTGCGCACTACGATGCGCGCGTCCTCGCCCTCGCCCTTGACTACCTTCACCAGTTCCTTGCGGCGCTGCTCCGTCAGCGCGGGCATGGGTACACGGATCATGTCACCCATGGTGGACGGATTGAGGCCGAGATCAGATTCGCGAATCGCCTTGTCGACCACCGGCACCATCTTTTTTTCCCAAGGCTGCACCCCGATGGTGCGCGCATCGATAAGAGTCACGCTGGCTACCTGGTTGATCGGCATGCCCGTACCGTAGTAGTCGACCTGGATGTGATCGAGCAGTCCGACATGCGCGCGACCGGTGCGCACCTTCGACAGGTCGTTCTTGAAGGATTCAATCGACTTCTGCATCTTCTGCTCGGTCGATTTGCGAATATCGGCAATGCTCATCAAACACCCCTGGCTAACGGGTCAGACGTGAACAAGTGTACCTTCGTTTTCGCCCATGATGATGCGCTTGAGCGCGCCATGCGAAAGGATCGAAAAGACACTGATTGGCAGTTTCTGGTCGCGGCAGAGCGCAAAGGCGGTGGCGTCCATCACTTTCAGATTCTTGATGATGGCCTCATCGAAGGTGATGGTGTCATAGCGGGTCGCCGTTGCGTCCTTGTTGGGATCGGCCGTGTATACGCCGTCGACCTTGGTGCCCTTGAGCACGATTTCGGCCCCCATCTCGGATGCGCGCAGGGCCGCCGCCGTATCGGTGGTGAAGAACGGATTGCCGGTACCGGCCGCGAAAATCACCACCTTGCCCTCCTCGAGATAACGCAATGCCTTGTTGCGAATGTAAGGCTCGACCACCTGCTCGACCGACAGCGCGGACTGCACCCGCGCGACGATGCCTTGCTGCTTCATCGCGTCCTGCAGGGCCAGGGCGTTCATGATGGTCGCCAGCATGCCCATGTAATCGGCCGTCGCGCGGTCCATTCCCTGTGCGCCGGGCGCGACCCCGCGGAAGATGTTGCCGCCACCGATGACGATGCTCATCTCGACGTCGAGTTTGGCTACGCTGGCGATCTCGCCGACGATCCGCTCAATGGTGGCGCGATTGATGCCATACGCATCATCGCCCATCAGGGCCTCCCCCGAAAGCTTGAGAAGAAACCGTTTGTACCTGGGCGTTTCCGGCATGCTCACTCGATGAAATACTGGGAATTTGGTTGACAAGAAAACGGGCCCCGAAAGGCCCGCTGTTTCGACTACTACTACTGCTTCTTGGCAGCGGCCATCTGTTCAGCGACCTCTGCGGCGAAGTCCGTCACTTTCTTTTCGATTCCTTCGCCTACGATGTAGAGGGCGAAACGGTTGACCGTGGCCCCCTTGGCCTTGAGCAGTTGCTCGATGGTCTGCTTGCCGTCCTCGGCCTTGACAAACACCTGTCCGAGCAGAGTGACGGTCTTGAGGTATTTCTGCACCGTGCCCTCGGCGATCTTCTCGAGCATCGCTTCGGGCTTCTTGTCCTCGCGCGCCTTTTCTATCGCGATACGGCGCTCGGTCTCGAGAAGTTCGGCGGGCACGCCCGAGGCGTCAAGCGATTTCGGCTTGGATGCCGCAACGTGCATGGCGAGGTCCTTGGCGAGTTGCTCGTCGCCGCCGGAAACGTCGATCATCACGCCGATCTTCGAGCCGCCGTGCACGTAGCTGACCAGCCGTCCGATTGCCTCAAAGCGCGTGAAGCGGCGGATCGACATGTTCTCGCCGATCTTGCCCACCAGCGCCTTGCGCACTTCATCGACGGTGGAGCCGTCAAGGGGCGCAGCGGCAAGCGCCTCGACACCGGCCGGATTGCCGGCGGCAACGATCTCGGCAAGTTTCTTGGAAAAGGCGACGAAATCGTCGTTCTTCGCCACGAAGTCGGTCTCGGAGTTGATCTCGACAATCGCCCCGGCCTTGCCGTCGGCCGCGACATGGACCGACACTACGCCTTCCGCCGCAACGCGCGACGCGGCCTTGCTGGCCTTGTTGCCAAGGCGTACGCGAAGGATTTCCTCAGCCTTGTCGAGATTTCCGTCGGCCTCGATCAGAGCCTTCTTGCATTCCATCATCGGCGCGTCGGTCTTCGCGCGCAACTCTGCGACCATTCCTGCGGTTATTGCAGCCATTTGCTGTGAGTCCTGCTTGCTGTTTGAGTGAAGGTGGGAAAGGGAACGGGACCGCCATGCCCGGAGCAGCCTGTGCCGGTTTCGCGCAGCGCAATGCCGAACGGCCGCGAAGCGCCATCCCGGGCCGGGCGGCCCGCCCGGTCAGGAAGCTTCGACTTCCACGTACTCGTCGCCGCCGGCGGCCACGATCTCGTTGATCGAATGCGCCCGGCCTTCCAGGATGGCGTCGGCCACGCCGCGGGCGTACAGGCGGATCGCACGGGAGGAATCGTCGTTGCCGGGAATCACGTAGGCAACGCCGTCTGGCGAGTGATTCGTGTCGACGACCGCAACAACCGGAATTCCGAGCTTGGCGGCCTCGGTGATGGCAATCTTGTGGTAACCGACATCGATGACGAATATCGCATCCGGCAGCGCGACCAGGTCCTTGATGCCGCCGATCGACTTTTGCAGCTTGTCCATTTCGCGCTTGAACATCAACGCCTCTTTCTTGGACATCTTTTCGACCTCGCCGGCCTCGACGGACGTTTCCATTTCCTTGAGGCGCTTGATCGAGGCCTTGACGGTCTTGAAGTTGGTCAGCATCCCCCCGAGCCAGCGGGCATCGACGTAGGGCATGCCGGCCCGCTGCGCCTCCTCGGCGACGATTTCGCGGGCCTGGCGCTTGGTGCCCACCATCAGGATGGTCCCCTTGTTAGCGGCGAGGGTGCGCAGGTACTTCATCGCGTCGTTGTAGAGCTCGAGCGTCTTCTCGAGGTTGACGATGTGGATCTTGTTGCGATGGCCAAAGATGTACGGCGCCATCTTCGGGTTCCAGAAGCGGGTCTGGTGGCCGAAGTGAACGCCAGCTTCCAGCATTTCGCGCATGGTGGTTGACATATGACTGCTCCGATTTCAGGGTTGACCTCCTCCCGCCGGCAGTCGGGGCGGCGCTTTCGCACCGCCGGTCCGAACCACCCCAAATGTGGCAGGAGTGCGAATTTGCCCAATGTCTTCATCGTCAGGTCATCATGAACGCTTGACGTCAGGCGGGCAGGCCCGGGTCGGCATGGCGGGAGGCGGAACCCCCCCCGATCTCAAAAATGACTTTGAAAATCATTAGGCAGCCCGATATTATAGCCGGTTCCGGTTGTTCAATCAAAGCGTCCCCCCTATACCGAAGCCGCCATGGGCATAGCCATCAAGACCTCCCAGGACATCGAGAAGATGCGCGTTGCCGGCAAGCTCGCGGCCGAAGTGCTCGATTACGTCGCTCCCCATGTGCGGCCCGGCGTGACCACCGGGGAGCTCGACCGGCTGTGCCACGATTACATGGTCGGCGTGCAGGGAACGATCCCTGCGCCCCTCGGCTACTGCCCCCCGGGTTACCGCCCCTACCCGAAGTCGATCTGCACCTCCGTCAACAATCAGGTGTGCCATGGGATCCCGGGCGACAAGGTGTTGCGCAAGGGCGATGTCGTCAACCTCGACATCACGACCATCAAGGATGGTTACCACGGCGACACCAGCAGGATGTTCTTCGTCGGCGAGCCATCCATCGCCGCGCGGCGCCTTTGCGAAGTCACGCTCGAGTGCATGTGGGCGGGCATCCTGCAGGTGCGCCCGGGTGCCCACCTCGGGGATATCGGCCACGTCATCCAGGCGCATGCCGAAAAGCACGGCTATTCGGTGGTGCGCGAGTTTTGCGGCCATGGCATAGGCACCCGCTTCCACGAGGAACCCCAGGTGCTGCACTACGGCAAGCGCGGCACCCTAGCCGAACTCAAACCAGGCATGGTCTTCACCATCGAGCCAATGATCAATGCGGGGCGACGCGAAATCCGCGAGCTTGCCGATGGCTGGACCATCGTCACCAAGGATCACAGCCTGTCAGCGCAGTGGGAACACACAGTGCTGGTCACCGAGACCGGTTACGAAGTCCTGACCGTGTCGCCCGGAATGCCCGCGATACCGGCGGCCGCGCTCGCCCTGGCGCCCGCCGGCGCGGTGCCCGCTGCCATCGCCTGAACCCGACACAAACCCCGTCGTGTCCGTGGTCGTCCAGAATACGTCCGCACCCCGCTATCGCCAGGAGCTGGTAAGTGGTCGAAAGGGCATATTCGCCAGTTTCAACAATGGCGGCTCGGCGCGACGCCTGCTCGCCGCCCACTGCAGGCTTGTCGACCGCGTGCTCGCCACCCTTTGGCGCGATGCCGGTCTCGCCGACCGGGCCGCGCTCATCGCCGTCGGCGGCTATGGTCGCGGCGAGCTCTACCCGCACTCCGATGTCGATGTGCTGCTGCTGCTACCCGAAGACGCGTCAGCAGACACGCGCAGCGCTCTGGAGGCGTTGATCGGACTGTTCTGGGACATCGGTATCGAGGTGGGCCATAGCATCCGCACGCTCGACGAATGCTTCACCGAGGCGGCCGCGGACATCACCGTCCAGACCACCCTCATCGAAGCCAGGCGGCTGGCCGGGAGCAGTCATTTGTTCCTCGCCCTGCAAACCGGCACCCGGGCCCGGCTCAATCCGCGCGACTTCTACACCGCCAAGAAGCTGGAACTCGAGCAGCGCCACACTAAGTACCAGGATACGCCGTACAGCCTGGAGCCCAACTGCAAGGAAAGTCCGGGGGGCCTGCGGGACCTGCAGGTCATCCTCTGGATCGCCCGCGCTGCCGACCTCGGCACCAGCTGGCGGGAACTCGCGGCGCGCGGCGTGATCACGCGCAACGAAGCCGCCATGCTGGGCAAGCGCGAATCGCTGCTGCAAACCATCCGCGTACATCTGCATCTGATCGCCGGCCGCCGCGAGGATAGACTGCTGTTCGATCACCAAACCCAGCTCGCCCAGGCGTTCGGCTACGCAGCGACCGTATCCAAGCGCGCCAGCGAACAGCTGATGCAGCGGTACTACGTGAACTGTCGATGGATCATCCAGTTGAACACGATCCTGCTGCAGAACATATCCAGCCAGTTGTTTCCGGGCGCAGCCTTCGAGGCGCATCCGATCAACGAGCGCTTCCACGCCGAACGCGACATGCTCGCGGCCAGCGACCCGGCCGTGTTCGAGACCCATCCCGGCGCGCTGCTCGAATGCTTCCAGTTGCTCCAGGAACACGCGACCCTCAAGGGCATGACCGCGCCGACGCTGCGCGCGCTGTGGCGCTCGCGCAACCGCATGGACGCGGAATTCCGGCGCGACCCCGCGAACCGCGAACGGTTTCTGCACATCCTGCAAAGCCCGCGCGGGCTGGTACACGAACTCAGGCGCATGAATCAGTGGGGCATTCTCGGGCGCTACCTGCCGCCGTTCAAGAGAATCATCGGCCAGATGCAACACGACCTGTTCCACGTCTATACCGTGGACCAGCATATCCTGACTGTTGTGCGCAATGTCAGGCGCTTCACCATGCTGGAGTTCGCGCACGAGTACCCGATGTGCTCGCGCCTGATCGCGAGTTTCGAGCGCCATTGGCTGATCTATGTGGCTGCCCTGTTCCATGATATTGCCAAAGGCCGCGGTGGCGACCATTCGCTGCTCGGCCGTGCCGACGCCAAGGCGTTTTGCAAGGCCCATGGCATCAGCCGCGAAGATACCGACCTGGTGATCTTTCTGGTCGAGCATCACCTGACGATGTCTTCGGTGGCGCAAAAGCAGGACCTGTCTGACCCGGATACGATCCGCCGCTTCGCAGACATCGTGCGCGATGAGCGACGCCTGATTGCCTTGTACCTCCTGACCGTGGCCGACATCCGCGGCACCAGCCCAAAGGTCTGGAATGCCTGGAAAGGCAAGCTGCTGGAGGACCTATTCCGCGCCACCCGCCGCCTGCTGGGCAGCCGGCAGTCGGGCGGCGAGTTCAACTTCGACTCCGACCTGCAGGAAAAGCAATCCGAGGCGCTGCGCGTACTGTCCCTCTACGGTTTTTCGGCAACGGCGCATCAGCCGCTCTGGAGCCAGCTGGACATGGCGTACTTCCTGCGCCATGACGCCAAGGAAATCGCCTGGCAAACCCGCGCGCTGGTGGCTCGCATCAATGCGGCTGAGCCGGTGGTGCGCGCACGCTTCTCGCCCATAGGCGAAGGGCTTGAGGTCATGGTGTACGTGCGCGACCAGCCGGACCTGTTCGCACGCATTTGCGGCTTTTTCGACCGGCTCAACCTCAATATCCTCGATGCCAAGATCCATACGACCAGGAACGGGTACGCGCTCGACACCTTCCTCGTCATGGATACGGGCGGCAGCTACACCGGGGCGCACGGGCAGCCCGAACTGGTCGAGCGCGACCTCATGGTTTCACTGTCGGCCAAGGCGCCGCCAAGGCCGCCAATCACCGGCCGCGTATCCCGCCAGGCACGCCATTTCGCCATCGAGCCGGCGGTCAGCATCCGCCCGGACGAAAAAGGACAGCGCCACATCCTTTCGGTGACCGCCGGGGACCGGCCCGGCCTGCTGTACCGGATCGCATTGGCACTTTCGCGTCACGGCATCAGCCTGCAGACCGCGAAGATCACCACCCTGGGCGAGCGCGCCGAGGACGTATTCCTCATCTACGGCGAAGCGCTGTCGAACCCGAAATCGGTGCTCGCCATCGAAACCGACCTGGTCGAGACGCTCCGGCAATAGCTTCTTCGGCCGGCACACAATGCCGGGCCGGGCCAGGTGCCCTCAGGTCTTCCAGTAGCCCGGCTCGGGAAGCTCGTTGAACACCTTCTTGAGCTGCGCGGCCCAGCTGCCGCGAATGGAAGCGAAATAATCGTCGCGCCCGTCGATCAGCTTGTGCTTGGTGACCTTCAGGGAATCGCGCTCGTAGCACATCAGGTCCAGCGGCAACCCTACCGAAAGATTCGACTTGATGGTCGAATCCATCGAGATGAGCGCGCACTTCGCCACTTCATCAAGGCTCAGGCCGCCGCCGATCACCCTGTCGAGAATCGGCTTGCCGTACTTGGATTCGCCGATCTGGAAATACGGTGTCTCGCCGGTTGCCTCGATGAAGTTGCCGGCGGAATAGACGTTGAAAAGGCGCGGCTCCTCGCTACCGACCTGGCCGCCGAAGATCAGGTTGACATTGAACTCGATGCCGAATTCCTTGAGCGACTGCGCGTCGCGCGCATACACCTTGCGCACCGCGTCACCCACCAGTTTCGCCGCCGAAAACATGTTGGGACAGGAGGCAAGGCTTTTTTCGCCCGGATTGCCCATCTGCGCCTTGAGACCGCTCGCCACCGCCTGGCTGACCGCCAGGTTGCCGGCGGTCAGAAGCACCATCACGCGTTCGCCGGGCACCTCGTAGATGTGCATCTTCCGAAAAGTGCTGATCTGGTCAACGCCCGCGTTGGTACGGGAATCCGAGAGAAACACCAGTCCGGCATCGAGCCGGATGGCGACACAGTAGGTCATTGGGCTTGGTTCCGTTTGGTGGCATCCGCCTGGCTGCTCTTCCTGACGTCGCAATTTTATCGCCGACAAGCAGGACAGGCCCGGGCAGGCTCATCGCGCGACGGCCGCACGTCCCGCGAGCGGCATCCGCCGCGGTGTGGCCGCGCCTGGCGCGCCTGCGGCTTCGCGAGGTGGCCCCGGCGTCGGCCTTCAGGACATGGGAACCAGGAAATCCTGCGAAATCCGGTTGCCCAGGCCCGCGATGCCGTCGAGGAACTTGGTGAGGTAATCATGCAGCCCGACCTCCAGAATATCGTCGATGCGCCCGTAGCGCAGTTCCGAATAGCCCATGCCGGCGATGCGCTGGGTTTCGCGGGAACGCGCGTTGGCCACGAACCCGAGAATCTGGTGCACCTCCTTCATGCAGGCATGCAGCGACCGCGGCATGTCCTCGCGGAGGATCAGCAGTTCCGCCACGCGATTGGGGGTAATCACGTCGCGATACACCTTGCGGTAGATCTCGAAGGCGGAGACCGAGCGCAACAGCGCGCCCCACTCGTAATACTCGTTGCTGGTCGTGTCTTCAGGCGCCAGTTCGTCGTACTTGACGTCCAGGATGCGCGCGGTGTTGTCGGCTCGCTCCAGGAAGGTGCCCAGGCGGATGAAATGGAACGCCTCGTCCTGAAGCATGGTGCCGACCGTCACGCCGCGCGAAAGATGCGAGCGGAACTTGACCCACTCGAAATACTTGGTCAGGTCGCTGCCCTGCATCGCCCCTTGTGCGAGTTGCGTCGCCGACGCTCGTGCCTCAAGCCAGGTCGTATTGATGGTTTCCCACACCTCGGAGGTGACGGTTCCGCGCACGGCATGACAGTTCTCGCGCGCGGCCTTGAGGCTGGCCAGCAGCGACGACGGGTTGTCCAGGTCGACGACCATGAAACGCAGCACGTTGCCGGCCTCGATCTTCTCGCCGTGCTTTGCCTTGTAGGCGACCTCCAGTCCGGTGATCCCGAGCGCCGCCCCCCAATAGCCGCCGGAGGACGCGTGCATCTGCAGCGACATTCGGTAAGTCACGTCTAGCAGCCGGGCCAGGTTCTCGGCGCGCTCGGTGTAGCGCGCCATCCAGTAGAGGTGGTCCGCAGTCCTGGAGAGCATGTCAGTTCTCCAGAATCCAGGTGTCCTTGGTGCCGCCTCCCTGCGAGGAATTGACTACCAGCGAGCCCTCCTTCAGGGCTACGCGGGTCAAACCGCCGGGCACCATGCGTACTTCCTTGCCAGACAGGACGAACGGCCGCAGATCGATGTGGCGCGGCGCGATGCCGGATTCGACAAAGGTCGGGCAGGCGGACAGGGCCAGCGTCGGCTGTGCAATGTACTTGTCCGGCGCCGCCTTGACCCGCGACCGGAAGTCTTCGATTTCAGCCTTGGTGGAGGCGGGGCCCACCAGCATGCCGTAACCGCCGGCGCCGTGCGTTTCCTTGACCACCAGGTCGGCCATGTTGGCCAGCACGTAGGACAACTCATCGGCCTTGCGGCACTGGTAGGTCGGCACGTTCTTGATGATCGGCTCTTCGGACATGTAGAAGCGGATCATGTCCGGCACATAAGGATAGATCGACTTGTCGTCCGCCACGCCTGTGCCGATGGCGTTGGCCAGGGAAACCCTGCCGGCCCGGTATACCGAGAGCAACCCGGCCACCCCCAGCGCGGACTCGGGCCGGAAAGCAAGCGGATCAAGAAAGTCATCGTCGATACGCCTGTAAATCACGTCAACCCGCTTGGGGCCCTGGGTGGTGCGCATGAACACCGTTTCGTCATCGACGAACATGTCCTGGCCCTCGACCAATTCAACTCCCATTTGCTGGGCGAGAAAGGCATGTTCGAAATATGCGCTGTTGTACGCGCCGGGCGTGAGGACCACGACGGTCGGGTCATCGCTCCCCGCGGGCGCCGCCTGGCGCAGGGTGTCGAGCAGCAGATCGGGGTAATGCTCGACCGGCGCGACGCCGTATCGCGAGAAAAGCTCCGGGAACAGCCGCATCATCATGCGCCTGTCCTCGAGCATGTAGGACACCCCCGATGGCACACGCAGATTATCCTCCAGCACGTAATACTCGGCCGCGTCGGAAGCGGTGTTCGGCAGCGCGGCTCGAACGATATCGACGCCCGAAATCAGTGCATAAAGATTGTTGCGCACCACGATGTCCTGCATTTCCGGCCGGTACTGGGCGTTGCGGAACACCTGTTCCGCCGGAATCAAGCCGGCCTTGACGATGCGCTGTGCGGAATAGATGTCATGGATGAAGGCGTTGAGTGCGGATACGCGCTGACGCAAGCCGGTTTCGAGCATGCGCCATTCGGCGGCCGGAATGATGCGCGGCAGGATGTCGAAAGGGATCAGGCGTTCGGTGCCCGATTCCTCGCCGTACACCGCGAAGGTGATGCCGTAGCGGTGAAACGCCGAATCGGCCTCGGCGCGCTTCTGGGCGATTTGCTCGGGCGCCATGCCGGCAAGCCAATCCTTGTAGGCGGCGTAGTGCCCGCGCACCGCGCCATCGGGAGCGTGAAGCTCGTCAAAGACATTGTTCATCGCTTTTCGCCTATTGTTCAAGGGAGCAAAAAGCAAAGCTCATGCCCGATCTCAGGGCTCAGCCGTATGTCTCGGCGCATGCGGCGAATGCGGATGCGACCCGGATGCCGGTCCGCGTTTCCCGGCCTTATCGAATGCCCAACACATCATGCATGTCGAACAAACCCGCCCCGCTTTCGCGCAGAAACCGGCAGGCACGCAAGGCCCCCTGGGCATAAGTCGAGCGGCTCGATGCTTTATGGGTGATCTCGATGCGCTCACCCTGACCGAGGAACATGACGGTATGATCCCCCACCAGGTCGCCGCCGCGCACCACGGCGTAGCCGATGGCGTCGTCGCGACGCACGCCGGTTTCTCCCTTGCGGCCGAATACGGCCACGCCATCGTGATCGCGCCCGAGCGCGCGGGCGGCGATTTCACCCATGCGTAGGGCCGTACCGGAAGGCGCATCGACCTTGTTGCGATGATGCGCCTCGACAATCTCGACGTCATATCCCGGCCCGATGGCGCGCGCGGCGACTTCGATGAGCTTGAACGCTAGGTTGACACCCACGCTCATGTTCGGCGCGAACACCACACCGATGTCGCGGGCCGCAGACGCGATGGTTTCCTTGCCGGCGGGGTCGAATCCGGTGGTGCCAATCACCGCATTGACGGCCAACCGGCGGCATAGGTTGAGGTGGTGCAAGGTACCCTCGGGGCGGGTAAAGTCGATCAGGACATCCGCACCAGCGAGCGTGGCTGCCACATCGCTGGACACGATCACCCTGCTGTTCGCCGCGGCGTCCTTCCCGACTACGGGCGAACCGGGCATGTCAAGCGCGCCGTGCAGGGTGCAATCGCCGCTGGATCGGACGGCTTCGATCAGCATTTGCCCCATTCGGCCGCCGGCTCCAGCCACCACCACTTTCAGATTGGCCATGGGTTCACTTCTCAAATGATTCTTCGCGAATCCGCCACCTGCGATCGCCCGCCAGGACCAGGCCGAGTCTCTTGCGACCGGACTCCTTGAGCGTATCGGATTCGTAGATCTGGGTAAAGACAGCCGTGGCTTCGCTGCCTGCCACGGTGACCTGCGGATCAACCACTTTCACGACCACGAAACTTGCACGCCTGAGGCGTTCGCGGCGCTGCTGCTCCCACTTTGGCCGTGACAGGCCGCCACCCGGCTTGAAGTTTGCGGCGTACGTCGCCAGGTACCTCTCGACCTCGCGCGCGGACCAGGCCGCGCGCCATTCCTCGACCGCCCTCAAAACTTCGCGTGGCGCGGCGTTCCCGGCGTCAGGCGCAGACGCCTGCTTGCGGTCGATATCCGCGTTTGGCGCTGGTGGCAGCGGGTTGAGCGTCGGCGCCGCAGGCACGGCCGGCGCAGACGCTAAAGCGGGCGCGGGCGCCGGTAGCGGCACTGGCGGCGCATCCGAAGTTGGGCCGGCAGGCACAACGGCGGCAGCCGGTTGCGGCGTCTCCTGAATCAGTGACGGGGCAGCCGGCACGACAGCCGCAGGTGCTGCCGAAGCGGCGCTTGCGCCACTGGGCGAACTGCCGGCCGGCGGCCGTACGTCTGACACGGACGGACCCGCCACCGGTGCCGACGGCGCCGGCTTGTCCGGCGCACCGGAGGTGGCCGGCGGCGGGGGTATATCGGTTTCCCATCGGGTCACCCGGCTGTCGGCGTCGAAGTAGATCACCAGCCTGCGGCGTTCGGGCTCGTTCCAGCCGCGCGAGGAGCGAAAGACGTAGTCCCAGCGATTGGCGTGAAAGACATCGGTCAGCAGCGGCGTGCCAAGGATGAAACGCACCTGATCGCGGGTCTGCCCGACAGCCAGTTTGTCGACCATGTCCTGGGTGACGAAGTTGCCTTGCTGAATGTCGATACGATACGGCGTGACGATCTGCGGCACATAGCGTTGCATCGAGCCGTCGGATGCACAACCGGCGATGAGCAGCGCCGGAACCGATGAGAGGACCAGTCGCGCGTATACGTTCAGGCGGTAGTTCAAGGGATCCCTTCAGCGCAAGGGTGCGGCGCGACTCAGCCAAACCCAGTATGATACTTTAAAGGGTTGGTTTGCTGCGGTCTGCTGTGATACGCAAGAGCCGCATCCAAAGCGCTTTACCGCGATGGATCCGTATCCCCCCCCAGCCTTCCACCCCTCACCTGCCGACCGACATCAGGGCCGATCCGCAAATGCCGCAATCCCGCCCCCCCTCGAAGCAAGCCGCCCCGCAAAATCCGGACGGCTTGCGCAATATGGGCCTGAAGGCGACCGGGCCGCGGCTGCGCATCCTCGAACTTTTCCAGACCAGCGGCGTCCGGCACATGAGCGCTGAAGACGTATATCGGCAATTGCTGACCGAACGCATCGAGGTGGGTCTGGCAACCGTATACCGGGTTTTGACGCAGTTCGAGCAGGCCGGACTGCTGCAGCGCCATCACTTCGAATCCGGCCGCTCGGTGTTCGAGCTTAACGAAGGCTCGCACCACGACCACTTGGTTTGTCTGCAATGCGGCAGGGTCGAGGAGTTCTACGACGCCGAGATCGAACGGCGCCAGAACAGCATAGCCGCGGAGCGCGGTTTCGCATTGAACGACCATTCCCTTTCTCTGTATGCCGATTGCGTCAAGGAAAAATGTCCGCATCGCGCCGAGGCCGGCGCAATGGCGCCCCTGCCCGCAGGCGACTGACCAGCCTTGCCAGTGACCGAGGGCGCCATCAACGCTTTCGCCACTTCGACCGTCTTGGTCGCCGTGGCAGAAATCGGCGACAAGACGCAGTTGCTGTCATTCGCGCTGGCGGCGCGCTACCGCGATCGCATGTCCATCATTTGGGGCATCCTGGCGGCCACGCTGGTCAATCATGCGCTGGCCGGCACGCTGGGCGTTCTGGCCGCGCGCATGATGAGCCCGCAGCTCACCGCATGGATCGTGGGTGGCAGCTTCATCGCCTTCGGCATCTGGGCGCTATTCCCGGACAGACTCGATCAGGGTCCGCGCGATATGCGCGGCGTCTTCGTCACCACGCTGGTGGCGTTCTTCCTTGCCGAAATGGGCGACAAGACCCAGTTTGCGACCATTGGCCTCGGGGCGCAATTCGGCATGCCGGTGGTCGTCACCCTCGGTACGACGCTCGGCATGATGCTGGCCAACGTGCCCGCAGTGCTTCTTGGGAGCCGCCTGGCGGAGCGGTTTCCCCTCGCGGCCATGCGCTTTGTCGCCGCCGCGCTGTTCATGGCGACCGGGTCGGCCACCCTCCTGCTGGCCTGAGATCGCAGCGTCATGTCTTTTCGACAGTCTTCCTCCAGGGTGCGACGGCGATTTGCGCGGCTGACGCGGGCGGCCGTTTGGCAGTACGCAGTGGTTGCCATCCGTCGGCGGCCGGGCGGCGACGCCGCGATCTTCTGCACCTCTCTTCGGGAGCGTAGAATCCTCTGCGGCAGCGGACAGAGCCAGCCGTCCGCCCCGCTACGCCTGGGGTCTACGCATGCATAAAGTCAACGCTCCATCATCATCCCTGTGCGGGGCGCCGGCTGCTGCGCATAAAGCACTGCCATGCTGACCAAGGCCGCCTTGCGCCGCGGTTGGGCACTCTTGATCCTGCTCATCGCAGCGGTGGGCGCCCAGGCCCAGGAGAGGCCGGAAGCCCTGGTCGCCAGCATCATCAGCGCCCTCGGAGCGGCGCTGCAGAGCGACGACAAGGCCCTCGCCGGCGAGCGTGCAATACCCAACGCCGTGGCCATCATCAACCGCACGGTGGCGCCGCATATGGATTTTGCCGGCATCACCCTGCAGGCTGTCGGGCGGCACTGGGCGCAGGCAAGCCCGGCGCAGCGAAGTTCCCTCGAACGGGAATTCCGGCAACTGCTGGTGCATGTCCTGGCTCGGTTGCTCGTGGCGAACAAGAGCGACATCCTCGAGGCTCTACCAACCGATGCTGGGCCGGCCGCCAAGGAAGCACTGGTGCGGGTGGCGGTAACCCGCCAACGCACGGTTGGCCAACTGCCGGCACCGGCCATGCAGGTGACCCTGAAGCGCGCCAGCGCCGCTTCATCCTGGCGCATCTACGAACTCCGGACCGACGGGGTGGATGTGGTCAAGCTCTACAGCGCCAATTTCGATGTGGTCATCGAGCGCAACGGCGGAATCGAGGGCCTGATTCGCGCGCTTGCCGAGCGCAACCTGCTCAATTCCGGTGTGGTCCTTGCGAAGCCGCCCCCGGAGACGACGGAATAACGGCCCGGCAGGCGGCCGGGCGGCCTGCGCTCGAGTCCGGCATGCGCCGCAACAACTTTTGAACGACGGAGATATCCCTATGGGTAAGCTTGACGGCAAGGTCGCCATCGTGAGCGGTTCCGGGCGCGGCATCGGCCGCGCCTGTGCAATCAAGCTCGCCAGCGAAGGCGCGCGGGTTGTGGTCAACGACCTCGACGCCGCCCCCGCGCAGGAAACCCTCGACGCCATCCGCGCGCTGGGCGGACAGGGCGTCGCGGTCATCGGCAGCGTGACCGAGAACGGCTTCGCGGAGCGTTTCGTGGCGACGGCGATCGATACCTGGGGCGGCCTGGACATCATCGTCAACAACGCCGGCTTCACCTGGGATTCGGTGATCCAGAAAATGTCCGACGAGCAGTTCGATGCCGTCCTGGACGTGCACTTGAAAGCACCCTTCAGGATCCTCCGGGCCGCCATCGGCTATATCCGCGACGCGTCCAAGCGCGACGCGGAAGCCGGGCGCGAAGTGTTCCGCAAAGTCGTCAACGTGTCTTCGATCTCGGGCACCCACGGCAATGCCGGACAGACCAACTATTCCACCGCCAAGGCGGGCATCACCGGCATGACCCGCACGCTTGCCAAGGAGTGGGGCCGCTACAAGGTCAATGTCAACGCCGTCGCCTTCGGCTACATCGTCACGCGCATGACCCAGGCCGTGGACCAGCCCGGTACCACGGTCGATGTCGGCGGGCGCGCTTTGCCGGCCGGCATTCCGGCGCAACAGGTGCGCATGATGGAAGCCGGCATTCCGCTCGGGCGGGGCGGCACGCCGGAGGAGGCCGCAAACGCGATCTACCTGCTGTGTACCCCGGAAGCCGACTACATCAGCGGACATATCCTGATGGCCACAGGCGGCCTTTGACGCATGGGCCGGCCGAATTTCATCTTCATCATGGCCGACGATCTCGGCTATGCGGACCTCGGCTGTACCGGCGCACGCGATTGCAGCCTGGCGGGCGGGGTGTCGCCCAACCTGGACCGCCTGGCGCGCGAAGGCATGCTGTTCACCCATGGCTATGCTAACTCGCCGGTATGTTCGCCCACCCGCTTCGCACTGGCAACCGGGCGCTACCAGTATCGCCTGCGTGGCGCAGCCGAGGAACCGCTGGCCGCCAATGCCAAGGGAAATCCGCTGCTCGGCCTGCCGCCCGCCCATCCCACCCTGCCGTCGCTGCTGCGCAACGCCGGCTATGCCACGGCGCTTATCGGCAAATGGCATCTGGGCTTCCGCCCTCATTTCGGGCCCGAGAAAAGCGGTTACGACTATTTCTTCGGGCCGATGGCGGGCGGCGTGGACTATTTCACCCACAACTCGCGCGGCGGCGACCATGACCTGTGGGAAAACCATGCCAAGGCGCATCACGAAGGCTATCTCACCGACCTGCTGTCGGCGCGGGCAGCCCGGTACGTGCGCGATCAGGGCGAGCGGCCATTCCTGCTGTCGCTGCACTACACCGCACCGCACTGGCCGTGGGAGACCCGCGACGACCTTGACGAGTCGAGGCGAATCAACGGCGCCATCGCGCACGTGGACGGCGGATCCATCGCCACGTATCGCCGCATGATCCATCACATGGACGAGGGCATCGGCCAGGTGCTGGCCGCGCTCGCGGAGACAGGCGCAGACGCCAACACGCTTGTGGTATTCACCAGCGACAACGGCGGCGAGCGCTTTTCCGACAACTGGCCTTTCATCGGGCAGAAGATGGACCTGCTCGAAGGCGGCATCCGCGTGCCGCTCCTTGCGCGCTGGCCTGCGCGGATCGAGCCCGGCATGGTCAGCGCCACGCCCGCCATCACCATGGACTGGGTGCCCACCATGCTGGAAGCCGCCGGCGTGGCTGCGGATCCCGACCATCCGCTTGACGGCACGAGCCTGCTGCCCCTGTTTGCCGACCCGTCATGGCGCCCGCCGCGCAACCTGTTCTGGCGCATGGCTTACAGGCGCCAGCGCGCCATGCGCCAGGGGCGCTGGAAATACCTGCGCATCGAGGATCACGAATACCTGTTCGACCTGGGCAGCGACGAACGCGAGCGCGCCAATCAGGGCAGCCGCGATCCGGGACGGCTCGCGTCCATGCGTGCGGCCTGGGAAGCCTGGGCGTCCGGCATGCCGGGCATTCCGGAGGACGCCAAGGTATCGCTGGTGTTCGGCGAAGCGCACATGCCGCGCCCCGGCCACTGAGGGAAGGTGACGGCTAGGGATACAGTCCGCGCTGTTCGCGTGCCTCGAGCACGCGGCGGCAGGCCACCACGAACGCCGCGGTGCGCAACGCCACACCGAGCTCATCGGCGGTATGCCATATCTGTTCGAAGGCGCCTGCGAGGATGTGGTCCATGCGGTGCGTCACCTCGTCCTCGGTCCAGAAAAACGAATTGAAGTCCTGCACCCATTCGAAGTAGGACACGATCACCCCGCCGGCATTGGCGATGACATCGGGCACCACAACGATGCCCCGTTCACCCAGTATGCGGTCTGCCGACGGGGTCGTCGGACCGTTGGCCCCTTCAAGCACCATGCGGGTTCTGAGCCGCGCCGCACGGTCCGCCGTGAGGGCTCCCTCGAGCGCAGCCGGCACCAGCACTTCCGATTCGACGTCCCAGAACGCCTCGGCACTGATGGTCTCGCTGCCCGGGCAGCCGCCGAGGCTGCCCGAGGCCGCCTTGTGCGCAAGCGCGGCGCCCAGATCGATGCCCTCCGGATTGACGATCGAAGCGCCGCGGTCCTGCAGGGCCACGATGCGGGCGCCGCTGCGGGCGAACAGGCGCGCCGCCACGGCGCCGACATTGCCGACGCCCTGCACCGCCACGCGCGCCCCTTCGAGCGGCATGCCGACCCGCCTGGCCACCTCGCGACCGATGACATGCACCCCGCGGCCTGTCGCATCGACCCGGCCGAGCGAACCGCCCAGCGCGACCGGCTTGCCGGTCACCATGCCGGTAGCGGAAGTGCCGCTATTGACCGAACAGGTATCCATCATCCACGCCATGACCTGCGCATCGGTATTGACGTCGGGCGCGGGAATGTCGCGGTCCGGTCCGATCAGGAAACCGATTTCGCTGGTATAGCGGCGCGTCAGGCGCTCCAGTTCCTTGCGCGACAGTTGTTTCGGGTCGACGCGGATGCCGCCTTTGGCGCCGCCGAAAGGCAGGTTGACCGCGGCATTCTTGACCGTCATCCAGCCGGCCAGGGCTATGACTTCCGGAAGCGTCACCGCGGCGTCATAGCGCACGCCTCCCTTGCCCGGCCCCCGCGCGAGATTATGGTGCACGCGGTAGCCCTCGAAATGCGCGATGCGACCATCGTCCATCTCGATCGGGATATCGACAATCAGCGCCCTGCGAGGCCGGCGCAGGGTATCGGCGAATCGCGCCAGCGGACCGAGATAACGCTCGACGCTGTCAATGGTGGCAAGAAAGGTCTCCCACGGTCCGTCGGGGACCGGCGCGACAAAAGACAAACCCTCCGAAACCGACATGGATGCGCCTCCTGCAACTTCGCTTCGCCGGAATTCACGGCTCGGGCAGTATCGCCCGGCCGCGGCGGCCAGCCTTGACCTGAGTCAACCGCCCGGGCGCCGCTGCCGGGTCACGGTGCAGCGCTCGCCGACCTCTCGCCAAGAAACCGGCAAGGGAAGGAGGCACACGGTAGCCTGCGGCGCGTGGGGCTGGCAGCTTGGCAGGCCTTCGGCAGATCAGGTGGCGGAGCCCTCGATCCCCGCGCTGCCCCCGAGAAAGAAGAGATCCACCAGCAGCAGCACCGCGTAGGGAAACGCTACCGTGGGACGGATCGCGTTGCTCGCATACTCACCCATCATGCGCGCCAGCCCACTGCGCGACGCGGCCCACTCGGAGTGCAGTTGCATGGCCTGACCGACGCCGCCGCGCAGCATGTCCTCGATGCGCAACAAGCGTGCCCCCAGCCTCGCCTGGAATGTGCGCAGCACGGCCTCCTGTACCCAGAGGATGGCCATCAGGCATGCGGTCAGGCTCTCGGCGAGCGAAAACAACACCGCCGCCGTGAACAGGAATACGGCGAGCAGCTTGACTGCCAGCGCGTTGCGCTCGTGCTGCTCCATGTTGCCCTGCAGGACTATCCATTCGCGCTCAAGCGCCGACGCTTCCACTGGGGCCATGGCCATTCCACTCCGACGGTCATGACTCGTCGCCGCACGAGCGAGGAGTCGGGCGCGAAGTCAGCGCCGCGGACGCAATGATAGGGGCAAACCGTCGCGCATGCCTGCGCCCTGCCCGCAGACCGCGGGCAGGGCGGTCCGCTAGGCAGCCAGGCTCACCGGCCTGTCGAAGACGAAACCGCCGCCCCTCAGATCGACCACGATCGTATCCTTGGGTCCGAATTCGCCGGCGAGGATCTTCTTCGACAAGGCGTTTTCGATCGACGACTGGATCGCCCGCTTGAGGGGCCTGGCACCGTACACCGGATCGAAGCCGGCCCTGGCGATTTCCCCCAGCGCCGCGTCGGTGATCTCGAGTTCCATGTCCATCTTCCTCACCCGCTCCTCCAGCCGCTTCAACTGGATCCTGGCGATCGACTTGATATTGGCCTCGTCGAGGGCGTGGAACACCACGATCTCGTCGATGCGGTTGACGAACTCCGGGCGGAAATGCGTCTTCACCTCGGCCATCACAGCGATCTTCATGACCTCGGGATCGTCGCCGGCCATGCTCTGGATCTTGTGCGAACCCAGGTTGGAGGTCATCACGATCACGGTATTGCGGAAGTCCACGGTGCGCCCCTGTCCGTCGGTCATGCGCCCGTCGTCAAGCACCTGCAACAGCACGTTGAACACATCGGCGTGCGCCTTCTCGACCTCGTCGAGCAGGATCACGCAATACGGCTTGCGGCGCACCGCCTCGGTCAACTGCCCACCCTCGTCATAGCCCACATATCCCGGGGGCGCGCCGATCAGGCGCGACACGGAATGCTTCTCCATATACTCGCTCATGTCGATGCGGATCATGGCCTCCTCGGAATCGAACAGGAAGCCGGCAAGCGCCTTGGTCAGTTCGGTCTTGCCCACACCGGTGGGCCCGAGGAACAGGAACGATCCATAGGGCTTGCCTTCGTCCGCCAGGCCGGCACGGGAGCGTCGAATGGCGTCGGCCACCAGGCGTACTGCCTCGTCCTGCCCGACCACGCGCTCGTGCAGGCGGTCTTCGATCCTGAGCAACTTTTCGCGTTCGCCCTGCATCAGCTTGGATACAGGAATGCCGGTCGCGCGCGCCACCACTTCGGCGATTTCCTCGGCGCCCACCTGCGTGCGCAGGAGCTGCGGGCGCCCGGTCGCGCCTGGCTTGCCGGCCGCGCCGGTTTCGGCCTGCCTGAGCTGCGCTTCGAGCTTGGGCAGCCTGCCGTACTGGATCTCTGCGAGCTTGTCGAACTGGCCCCTGCGCTGCAGGTCGGCCATCTGCGCGCGCAGTTTCTCGATCTCCTCCTTGATCTGCTGGCTACCGGCAACGTTGGATTTTTCCGCTTTCCAGATCTCCTCCAGGTCGGCGTACTCGCGGCCGAGCTTGCCGATCTCCTCCTCGATGAGGGCCAGGCGTTTCTGCGAAGCCTCGTCCTTTTCCTTCTTCATGGCCTCGCGCTCGATCTTGAGCTGGATGAGGCGCCGGTCAAGCTTGTCCATGACCTCGGGCTTGGAATCGATCTCGAGCTTGATGCGGGCCGCGGCCTCGTCGATCAGGTCGATCGCCTTGTCCGGCAGAAAACGGTCGGTGATATAGCGATGCGATAGTTCCGCAGCGGCGACGATCGCGGGATCGGTGATGTCCACCCCATGGTGCACCTCATACTTCTCCTGCAGGCCGCGCAGGATCGCGATGGTCGACTCCACGCTCGGCTCGTTGACCAGCACCTTCTGGAAACGCCGTTCCAGCGCGGCGTCCTTCTCGACATACTTGCGATATTCATCCAGCGTGGTGGCTCCGACGCAATGCAGTTCGCCGCGCGCCAGCGCGGGCTTGAGCATGTTGCCCGCGTCCATCGAGCCTTCGGCCTTGCCGGCGCCGACCATGGTGTGGAGTTCATCGATGAAGACGATGGTCTGCCCCTCGTCCTTGGCGAGGTCGTTCAGGACCGCCTTGAGACGTTCCTCGAACTCGCCGCGAAACTTGGCGCCGGCGATCAGCGCCGCCATGTCGAGCGACAACACGCGCTTGTTCTTCAGGGTTTCCGGAACTTCGCCGTTGACGATGCGTTGCGCCAGCCCCTCGACGATGGCGGTCTTCCCCACGCCGGGTTCGCCGATGAGTACCGGATTGTTCTTGGTGCGGCGCTGCAGCACCTGGATGGTCCGGCGGATCTCGTCATCGCGGCCGATCACCGGGTCAAGCTTGCCCATGCGGGCCCGCTCGGTGAGATCGATGGTGTATTTCTTGAGGGCCTCGCGCTGGCCTTCCGCCTCCTGGGAGTCGACTTTAGCGCCGCCCCGCAGCGCTTCCACCGCGGCCTCGAGCGCCTTGCGGGTGACGCCGGCCTCCTTCAGGGCGCGCCCGACTTCGCCCTTGTCGTCCACGGCGGCGAGGAGGAACATTTCCGAGGCGATGAACTCGTCGCCGCGCTTCTGCGCCTCGCGGTCGGTCAGGTTGAGCAGCTGCGAAAGCGCGCGCGAAACCTGCACGTCTCCACCGTGCCCCTGCACCTTGGGCATGCCCTCGACCGCACGCGTCAATTCCGCCTTGAGCCTCGGCACCTGCGCGCCGGCGCGCGCCAGCAGCGAGGACACCGCGCCGTCTTCCTGATTGAGCATCGCCAGCAGAAGGTGCTGCGGTTCGATGAACTGGTTGTCGCCGCCATTGGCGATGCTTTGGGCATCGCTCAGGGCTTGCTGGAATTTCGTCGTGAGCTTGTCGGCGCGCATGGTGATGCCTTCGAAAAGAGTTGATTGCGGCAAAAATTGGGAACTTCGGCCGGAATTCAAGTCCTTTGGCGCGCCCGGGGGTTGATTTGGGTCAATTCGCGGCAAAAGCGGTCCGGTTGTTCGCGCTACGCCTGCATGCCGCAAGCTGCTACGATAGATCGACTTGCGGATTGACCAGCGCGCCTGAGAGCCCCATGCAGATCCACCAGCTCCAAATCAGCTTCGATCCGGCCGAAGACCGGTTGCGCCTACGGCTGACGACCACCGCGGGGGAGGAATTCCGCTTGTTCATGACGCGCCGCTTCTTGCGCCTCCTGTGGCCGGAACTGACCAAGACCGCCGAAGTCTCCGCTACGGTCAAGAGCCCGACGCCGGTGGCGCGCCGCGAAGTCGCCGCTTTCGAACGGGAAAAGGCGCTCGCGGAATCGGATTTCAAGACGCCGTTCCAGGAACCGAGCGCGCATGCGCCGCGCCGCTTCCCGCTTGGCGAAACCCCTTTCGTAGCAACGCGTGCCCAGGTAAGCATAGAACGTCCCGGCGCGTATCGCTTAACCCTGGACCCGCAGGTCGGCCGCGGTATCGAACTCGGGCTTGACGACCGTCTGATGCATTCCTTTTGCCGCCTGATCGAGTCCGCGGTGCGCGGCGCGGACTGGGATCTGCCCATGCTGGCCGCCAGCCAGGCCGCCGCGCCGGAGTCGGACGCTTTGCCGGAGCGCTCTCGACGGATGCTCAACTAGTCCGATGATCCCGGCGCTGGAACGCATAGGCAAATACGACATCGTGCGCGAGATCGGGCGCGGCGCGACCTCGCGCGTTTACCTCGGGCGCGACGGCTTCTCCGGACGCGAGGTGGCGATCAAGGTCTTCGATTTCGCCGATGAGCCCGAATCGGAACAACGCGGCCGTTCAATGCGGCGCAAGGCCTTCATCGCGGAGGCCGGCCTGGTGGGAAGGTTGACCCATCCGCACATCGTCGAAATCTACGATGCCGCCAGCGAGGCGCAGCTATCCTATGTCGTCATGGAGTACGTGGCCGGCGGCACGCTCGATGCCCATACCGATGTGCGCACGCTACTGCCGCTCGAACGGGTGGTCGAAATCATCTTCAAGTGCGCGCGGGCGCTCGAGCTGGCGATGCGCGAAGGCGTGATCCATCGCGACATCAAGCCCGGCAACATCCTGCTGACCGAAAGCGGGGATATCAAGATCTCCGATTTCGGCGCCGCGCTGCTGGCAAAAAAAAGCGGCGAAGCCACGCGTACGCTGAGCGGCACCAGCGACGCCGTGATCGGCTCGCCGGCGTACATGTCGCCGGAACAGATCCGCAACGAAACGCTGACGCACCAGAGCGACATATTCTCGCTGGGCGTGGTGATGTACCGGCTCCTGACCGGCAGGCTGCCGTTCACCGCCGGCCACCAGATGGGCCTGGCCTACGCGATCCTGCACACGGAGCCGCCACGCCCGTCGGACCTGCGTCCCAATCTGCCGCCGGCGTTGGACGGGATCATCATGCGCGCGCTGGCCAAGAGCCGCGAATCGCGCTATCAGACCTGGGCCGAATTCGGGCGCGACCTCACGCAGGCTTTTGCCCAGCTGCGTGCCGAAGGCCTGCCGGCCTCGGATTCGGAGCAGTTCCAGTCCCTGCGCGGGGTCGCTTTCTTCTCCGGTTTCAGCGACGCCGAGCTGTGGGAGATCGTCCGCATCAGCACCTGGCGCAGGCCCAAGGCCGGCGAGGTGCTCATCCGCGAGGGCGAAATCGGCGACGCGTTGTACGTACTGATCGCGGGTGAAGTGGACATTTCCATCCGCGGTCAGCGCGTGTCCAGCGTCAGGCCGGGCGGCTGCTTCGGCGAGATGCTGTATTTCCGGGACCCGTCGGCCAAGCGCAGCACCACGGTGACCGCCCATGCGCGCACCGAAGTCATCGAGCTCAAGGCGCAGGCCATGCGCTCGGCCACCGACGCGGTCCAGGCCGAGTTCAACAAGGCCTGCATGTCCGTGCTGCTCGACCGGGTCGGCAACATCAACGCGCGTTACGCGATGCTCAAGGCCGCCGAATGACCACCCTGCGTCGGTGTGCTCAGGCGCTCAGCCAGCGCCAGGTGGCGATGCCGGCGAGGGTGGCGAGGAGGGAGCCGGCCAGATGGACTGCGCCGTGGGCCAGCGCCTCGCCGAGGCGCGCCTCCTGCAGCAGCGCGACGTTCTCGGCCGAAAAAGTGGAAAACGTGGTCAGGCCGCCGAGGAAGCCGGTGACGGCGAACAATCGCCATGCGGGACTCAACTCGGTGTGGGCGCCAAAAACGCCACCGCCAGACCCACCAGATAGCCACCGATCAGGTTGGCGGCCAGGGTGCCAGGCGGCAGGGCGGGGTACAGCACGTTGAGAAATGCGGCGAGCAGCCAGCGCGCCCAGGCACCCAGTGCGGCCCCAACGCCCACCGCCAGGAACCCGATGCCGTTCAACCTATGGACCCTTGCCGGAGGCCGCGCCGGGCGCGCCGACGGCCCACTTGGCCGCCGCGACGTCATCGGTTTCCCGGGCATCGACCCAGTGCTCGCCCTGCGCAGTCCGCTCCTTTTTCCAGAAGGGGGCCCGGGTCTTGAGATAGTCCATGATGAACTCGCAGGCGGCGAAAGCTTCGCCACGATGGCCGCCCACGGTGGCCACGAGCACAATCTGGTCCTGCGGCTCGAGCGGACCCACCCTGTGCACCACCAGGGCGTCAATGATGTTCCAGCGGGCCTTGGCTTGGTCGACAATGGCCTCTAACGCCCGCTCGGTCATGCCGGGATAGTGCTCAAGCGTGAGCGCCGCAACCTTGCTGCTGATACCCCGGTTTTCGTTGACGTCGCGCACCGTTCCGACGAAAGTGGCGATGGCACCGATCTGCGCCGCCAGCACCCCCTGCGCCGCGCGCAGCCGCGCCACTTCGCTTGAAAGATCAAAATCCGCGGTCTGTACGCGAACGGGCATTGGTCTTCAGCCCCCCGTCACTGGCGGGAAAAACGCGACCTCGTCGCCTTCGCCGACCGCGGTTTCCAGGGTGGCCATCTCCTGGTTCACCGCTGCGCGCAGGTTGCGCTCCGGGGCGAACTGTTCGGTCCATGCGCCGCCGCGCGCGGCCAGATACGCGCGCAACCTGCCGACGGTATCGATGCCTGCCGGCAGGGCGATGCTTTCGCCGGACGCACCCAGGGCCTCGCGCAAGCCTGCAAAATAGAGAAGCTTCGCCATGTCAGGCCATGAGCGCGGAAAAAGGCAGGAATCGCACCATGTCGCCCCGGGCGATCGGCTTGGCCGGCGGATTGTCGACAAGACCATCGCCCCACACCGTAGAGGTCAGCACACCCGAACTCTGATTGGGATAAAGATCGAGACCGCCGGTCGCGTTGATGCGCGCGCGCAGGAATTCCCGCCGCCTGTCAGGCTTGACCCAGTCGAAATCGGCGCGCATCTCGAGTGCGACAGGGGCCAGTGCCCCTACGCCCTGCCGCTTGAGGATGAAGGGACGCACAAACAGGAGGAAGGTCACGAAACCGGAGACCGGGTTGCCCGGCAAACCGATGAAGTCCGCGTGTCCGTCGCGGCCATTGCGCACGCGGCCATAGGCCAGCGGCTTGCCCGGCTTGATGGCGATCTGCCAAAGCCGGATTTCCCCCTCCGCTTGGACTGCGGGCCGGACGTGGTCCTCTTCGCCGACCGATACGCCCCCGGTGGTGATGATGAGGTCGTGCTCGCGCGCGGCCTCGCGCAGGACGCGGCGGGTTTCCTCGAGCGTATCGCGGACGATGCCGAAATCGGTCAAGCGGCATCCCAGGCCTTCGACCAGAGCGCGCAAGACGAACCGGTTGGAGTTGTAGATCGCCCCGGGCTTGAGCGGCTCGCCGGGCATGGCGAGTTCGTCCCCTGTGAAGAACACCGCCACGCGCAATTCGCGCACAACCGGCAGGCGGGCACGCCCGACGGATGCGGCAAGACCCAGGGCCTGCGGCGTGAGCCGCGTGCCCGCCGGGAGGATCTCGGCGCCGGCGCGTATGTCCTCGCCCGCCTTGCGCACCCATTCACCCGCACGCGGTGCATGGTTGACCTGCACGTTCTCGCCTTCCGCCGCGCATTGCTCCTGCATCACCACCGCGTCCGCACCTGGCGGAATCATGGCGCCGGTGAATATGCGCGCGGCGGTGCCGGGCTCGAGCGGGGCGGGCACATGACCGGCCGGTACGCGCTGTGAAACCGGCAGGCGGGTGCCCGGCGCCGGCACATCGGCCGCGCGCATCGCGTAGCCGTCCATGGACGTGTTGTCGGCCGGCGGGACGTCGAGGGTGGAGGTCACAGCGCCGGCGAGCACCCTGGCATGGGCATCCAGCGTAGCGATGTCTTCCTGGCCGCCGAGCGGCTGCGCCTGCGCCAGAAGTTCAGCCAGCGCATCGTCCATGGATAGCATTGCCGGTCGATTCATTTTGCTCTGATCAGCGCGCCGCAAGGCGCAGGTGCCGCATTATAAATTCGGCGATCGCCGCCGAGTCATTGATGTCGAGCACCGGAAGGCGGGTGGCGACCGGGGCGTCGCTCGCGACGGCCACGATGTTGGGATCCCCTGGATGCAGCAACGCTCGCCCGTGCGACGGGCGATGCACCTCGAGTTTGGGAATCACGGCGCGCTTGAACCCCTCGACCAGAACGAGATCGCAGGGCGAAAAGCGCGCCACCTGCTCTTCAAGGCTGGGTTCGGCCTCGTCACGCAATTCGTGCATCATGACCCAGCGCCGGTCGGAGGTCACCAGCACTTCGGTGCAGCCTGCTTCGCGGTGACGATAGGAATCCTTGCCCGGTTTGTCGATATCGAAGGCATGGTGCGCGTGCTTGATCAGCGACACTCGCAAGCCGGCCGCCACCAGCCGCGGAATGAGTTGCTCTATGAGGGTGGTCTTGCCCGAGCCGGAAAAGCCCGCAAAACCGAACACCTGCTTGTTCACCGGACGTGCCCGGCGACAAAGGCCTTGACGCGTTCGACCGAAGCCGGCATCACCTCAAACCGGCGCGGCAGGTTTTCGATGCCTTCAAACCCCGGCGGACGGGGCGGCTTGATGCCAAGCGCCTCGATGATGGTGTCCTCGAATTTCGCTGGCAGTGCGGTCTCCAGCACCACCATGGGAATGCCAGGTTCACGATAGCGCATCGCGACAGTGAGTCCGTCGGCGGTATGCGTATCGACGATGCGGCCATATTTCGCGTGGATGGCGCGAATCGTGGCGATTCGGTCGACATGCGTGCTGTAGCCGGATACGAATCCGTATTGCGCGACCCCCGGCATCAACGCAGTGCCGTTGAGGTCGAACCTGCCGTGCTGATCGATAGCGGACCACAATTCGCGAACCGTCGCGCCGTCACGGCCCGTCAGGTCGAAAATGAAGCGCTCGAAATTGGAGGCCTTCGAGATGTCCATCGACGGGCTCGACGTCTGGCGCGTCTCGTCGCCCGAGCGGACACGATAGACGCCGGTGCGGAAGAACTCGTCGAGGACGTTGTTTTCGTTGGTCGCGAGCACCAGCCGCCGGATCGGCAACCCCATCATGCGCGCCACATGGCCAGCGTAGATGTTGCCGAAGTTCCCCGACGGCACTGCGAAGGATACCGTCTCGTCATTGCCGCGGGTGGCGGCAAAGTACCCCTTGAAGTAGTACACCACTTGCGCGAGCACGCGCGCCCAGTTGATCGAATTGACCGCGCCGATCCTGTACCTGGCCTTGAAATCGGCGTCGTTCGAGACCGCCTTGACGATGTCCTGGCAGTCGTCGAAAACCCCGTCGATGGCCAGATTGAAGATGTTCGGGTCCTGAAGCGAAAACATCTGCGCCGTCTGGAACGGGCTCATGCGCCCATGCGGCGAGAGCATGAAAACCCGTACGCCCTTCTTGCCGCGCATGGCGTACTCGGCCGCCGATCCGGTGTCGCCCGAGGTGGCGCCCAGGATATTGAGTTCGCGGCCTTCCCTTGCCAGCACATGCTCGAACAGGTTGCCGAGCAACTGCATGGCCATGTCCTTGAAAGCAAGCGTCGGTCCGTTGGACAGACCGAGAATGGCAAGCCCGGGTTCGAGCTCCGCAAGCGGCGCGATGTCCTCGCTGCCGAAAATGCGGCCGGTGTAGGTGGCGTCGATCAGCCGCTTGAGATCGCCATGCGGGATGTCATCAATGTAGCGCGACAGGATCGCGAAGGCCAGCTCGGCATAATTCATATCACGCATCGCCGACAAGTCGGCCGGCGAAAGCCTGGGATAGCCATGCGCCGGCACCGTGAGTCCGCCGTCCGGCGCCAGGCCCTCGAGGAGAATCTCGGTAAATCTGGCCGGGCGCATCCCGCCACGCGTGGAAACGTAGTTCATTTGAGGTGCTTTTCCGCGGGCGCCTGCGGCTCCGACTTGCGCATCCAATTGCCGCGCTCGTCCCGATGCCACCAAAGCGCCGGCGCCTGCGCCAGCCACTCCCGCGCGCAGGTTTCGCGCTCGTAGGGTATCCAATCGCCGTATTGGTCGTTGCTGCCGTGCCCCGCCTCGGCTGCGGAACTGGCGTAGAGGATGTCGCGATCCATGTTTTCGGCATCGACCAGCGGCTTGAGATGCACGGCCGCCGGGTCGCGCAGCGCGAGGCGGCCGTCCGCCGTCAGGCCGACGCTGCGCAGGAGCAAGCCCGGAGTCAACGCAATTCCTCAAGCCGGATGCGCGCCACCTTGCCTACCAGCACGGGCAGACCCTCGATCTTGGCAAGCGCTGAGTCCACCTGCTTCTCCACCGCCAGGTGGGTCAACATGATGATGTCGACCTGCTCCTGGCCCTCGTCAGGCTCTTTTTGCACCATGGCATCGATGGAGATCCTGTGATCGGCCAGTACCCGGGTGATGTCGGCCAGCACGCCCGGCTGGTCCTTGACGCGCATGCGCAGGTAGTAGCTGGTCTGCACCTCGCCGATCGGCAGGATGGGGGTGCTGGCCAGTTGGTCCGGCTGGAAGGCGAGGTGCGGCACCCGGTTCTCCGGATCCGAGGTATGGGCACGCGTCACATCCACCAGGTCCGCGATCACTGCCGATGCCGTCGGCTCGGAACCGGCGCCGGCGCCGTAATAAAGCGTGGCGCCCACCGCATCGCCCTTGACAAGCACGGCATTCATCACGCCTTCGACGTTGGCAATCAGCCGCCTGGCAGGAATCAACGTCGGATGCACACGCAATTCGATACCCGCAGCGGAGCGGCGGGTGATGCCGAGAAGCTTGATGCGGTATCCGAGTTCCTCGGCGTAGCGGATGTCATCCTTGGTGAGCTTGGTGATACCTTCGACGTGGGCCGCGCCGAACTGCATCGGCACGCCGAAAGCGATCGCGCTCATGATCGTCAGCTTGTGGGCCGCATCAACGCCTTCGATGTCAAAGGTGGGGTCGGCTTCCGCGTAGCCCAGTTTCTGGGCTTCGCGCAGCACATCCGCGAAAGCCAGGCCCTTGTCGCGCATCTCCGACAGGATGAAGTTGGAGGTACCGTTGATGATGCCGGCAATCCATTCGATGCGGTTGGCCGTCAGGCCTTCGCGCAGCGCCTTGATGATGGGAATGCCACCGGCGACCGCAGCCTCGAATGCCACCACCACGCCACGCTCGCGGGCAGCGGCAAAAATCTCGTTGCCATGGGTGGCAAGCAGCGCCTTGTTGGCAGTCACCACATGCTTCCCGGCGCGAATGGCCTTCAACACCAGATCACGGGCGAAGGTGTAGCCGCCGATCAGTTCGATGACGATGTCGATTTCAGGATTGTTGAGGATGTCGTCCACGTTGGCGGTGACGGTGGCACGCCCCTTGACGATGCGCTCGGCACGTTCGGTGTCGAGGTCGGCCACCATGCTGATGACGATGTCGCGCCCCGCGCGGCGCACGATTTCCTCGCGGTTGCGGGCAAGAACGTTGAACGTACCGGAACCGACGGTGCCGATGCCGAAAAGGCCTACCTGGATTGGTTTCATCGAATTGGGCTTCTGGAATTTCGCGGTGTGGATCATCCGGCGACGGCGTACAGCACCGTCTCTTCCTGATGGATGGTGTGATGGTCGAGATACAGCCTGTAACCCAATCCCAGATTATCTACCCAGAGCGGGATTTGCGTCAGGTCCGGCGGCCGGTGATAGAGCGAAATCGCCAGCTTCGGCCGCCAGCGCCTTAAAGTCTCGCGTGCGCCCTCGAGTGCCTCCGGTTCGGAGCCTTCGATGTCCATCTTGACGAAATCCACGTGTGCCAACCTGGCGGACTCGACGTAGTCATCGATGGTCACCACCTGAACGGCCACTCCGACCGGATCTGCCGACACCATGGCGCCAGGTCCGCTGCCATGCAGGTAAAGAATCCCCGGATCCTGTCCTAGCGCGCGGGGATCTAAGCGGACCTGCGTGGCGAATCGCGGATTCAATGCAAGGTTGTGACGCGCCACCGCCAGGTTGCCCGGCACCACCTCGAAAGCGTGGACCTGGCCGGTATCGCCCACTGCATCGGCGAAGGCTACGGTGGTGTCCCCAAAACAGGCGCCCGCGTCGATGACCACATCCCCAGACTCGGGGGCGATCCGCACTCCGTCGCGTTCGAAAAAGTATTGCCGCAAGAGGAACGGCCACGCCATGTTGAACCACCAGCCTTCAAGCACCACCGGAAGCCCGTGAAGGCCGTCGAATCGATACTGGCGCGCCTCACCGTAGCCGCCGCTTAGCGCTGCTCCAGGCTTGCCGAGCGACTTGGCCTTGGCGATGCATGCGTGATGGGCGGGCGTGTTGCTGCGCAGGCGGACATGCTGGTAGCCCAGCAGGCGATAAAGCGTAAGCTGCAAGAACCAGTCACGCGAGGCATCGTCGGCAAACAATTCGTACAGTCGCTCCCAGTTCTCGGGTTCACCGATCAGGCTGTCTAGGGTGTGGCCGGCCATTGCGCCCGCGCGCGCCGAATGACCCGCAATTTCGGCAGGACCATAGCGGTCATGGTCGAAATTGTCAGCCTCGGTCCGCTGTGAGGCGGCCGCGAACTCCGTTGACAGTCGGCGGGCAAAGACCCGCTCCGCCGTCGGCCGTGAGATCGCGGCCTCTTCGCCCAGACCGCGCTTGAAAAAGCGTCCGAGCACGCGGGACGGTTAGGCCGCCGCTTTGGGCAGGAGGCCGTCCTTGCGGAACATCTCGCGGATGCCGCGCACCGCCTGGCGACAGCGCTGCTCGTTCTCGATCAAGGCGATGCGAACGTAATCATCGCCGTAGTCGCCAAAGCCGATGCCGGGCGATACCGCGATTTTGGCCTCGGCCAGCAGTTTCTTGGCAAACTCCAGCGACTTCATGGCGGCATAGGGTCCGGGAATCTTCGCCCAGATGTACATCGAGGCGCGCGGCTTGTCGACCATCCAGCCGATCTCATGCAGGCCCTTGACCATGACGTCGCGGCGGCTCTGGTACTGCGCACAAATCTCGTGGACCGCATCCTGCGGCCCTTCGAGCGCGGCGATCGAAGCCACCTGGACAGGGGTAAAGCTCCCGTAATCGTGATAACTCTTGATCCGTGCCAGCGCGTTGACCAGTTCCGCGTTGCCGACCATGAAGCCGATACGCCATCCCGCCATGTTGTAGCTTTTGGACATGGTGAAGAATTCCACCGCGATATCGCGCGCGCCCGGCACCTCCATGATCGAAGGCGCCCGATAGCCGTCGAAAGTGATGTCCGCGTAGGCGAGGTCATGCACCACCAGGATGTCGTGTTCCTTCGCCAGGGCGATCACGCGCTCGAAAAACTGCAGATCTACGCATTGGGCGGTCGGATTCGACGGAAATCCCAGGATCATCATCTTGGGCTTGGGAATGCAGCCGCGGATTGTCTCCTGAAGTTCGGCGAAAAAATCCACGTCCGGCGTCATGCGCACGCTGCGTATGTCGGCCCCGGCGATGACTGCGCCGTAGATGTGGATCGGGTAGCTGGGATTCGGTACAAGCACGGTGTCGCCACGGTCCAGGGTGGCAAGCATGAGGTGCGCCAGCCCCTCCTTGGAACCGATTGTGACGATGGCTTCCGAATCGGGGTCGAACTCGACGTTGTAGCGAGTCTTGTACCAGTTAGTGATCGCCCTGCGCAGCCTGGGAATCCCCTTGGAGACGGAATATCCATGCGTATCCGGGCGCTGCGAAGCCTCTACGAGCTTATCGACGATGTGCTGCGGCGTCGCTCCGTCCGGGTTGCCCATCGAGAGATCGATGATGTCTTCGCCGCGCCGCCGGGCGGCCATCTTGAGCTCCGCCGTGATGTTGAAGACGTATGGCGGCAGACGTTTGATGCGCGAAAACTCTCTCATGGCAACCCCAGGCGCCCCAGCCGCGCTGATCGGAGCGCCTGCGCAAAACCCGATGGCGCTGCAAAAGGCTCCAGGACGCTAGAGGCAGACAGAAAAGTTATAATTCTACGCGACGAGGCCTTGCGTCGCAACAACGCCGCCGGACCGCGTGAAGGGCGTGCGGTCGCGCAAATTGCCGGCATCGTCACCAGACATCGGCGCCAGGGTATGGCGGCTACGTCCGCATCCTTGAAACCTGCCGCGACAACAACGTGAAACTCCATCTTGACCGCCCCGGGGCGTCCAACTTCATCACCGCGTTCGAACCCGGTTCCGTCGTGGTGAACCAGACGCGCTTCACCGCTTCGCTGATCGTGCTGGTCGACCGGGTGATCGATTCTTGGGCGCCGCGCAATTTCGAGGCGCTCGCTGACGCGGATTTCCACGCGCTGAGCGACCTGGGTGCCGACATCGTCCTGCTGGGAACCGGGCGCGCGCTGCGCTTCCCGCATCCGCGACTCACAAGCCGGCTGCTGTCCCGACGCATCGGGCTTGAAGCGATGGACACGGCAGCTGCCTGCCGCACCTACAACATCCTATCCGGCGAAGGTCGCAATGTCGCGGCAGCCCTGATCATCGAATGAACACGCGCCGCTCTCTCTGGTTGCTGATCGCCGTCTTCGCGCTGGTCTGGTTTTCAAACCTTGAATACCGCAAGCTGGTGAGGCCCGACGAAGGCCGCTACGCGGAGATTCCACGCGAGATGGTCGCCAGCGGAGACTGGGTCACCCCGCGCCTGAACGACCTGAAGTATTTCGAGAAACCGGCACTGCAGTACTGGGCAACTGCAGCCGCCTACACATTGTTCGGCGAGCATCACTGGACAGCACGCCTATGGTCCGCACTGACCGGATTCCTCGGCGTGCTCGTCACCGGAATAGCGGGGGCCAGGCTGTTCGGCAAAGGGGCCGGAATGATCGCCGGCGCCATATGCGCCAGCAGCCTGCTCTATGCCCTGATAGGCCACATCAACACGCTCGACATGGGAGTGAGCTTCTTCCTGGTCACGGGTTTGTATTGCCTGATGCTGGCGCAGATGGAGCGCGAGAGCAGCAAGGCCGAGCGCAACTGGATGCTGCTGGCCTGGAGCGGACTGGCGCTGGCCATACTCTCAAAAGGGCTCATCGGCGCCGCCCTGCCCTGTGCAGCCCTGGTGATCTATACCCTCGTGACAAGGGAGTGGCGCCTATGGCGTCGCCTTCATATGGGCAAGGGGCTCGTGCTGCTGCTGGCGATCACAGCCCCATGGTTCATCTGGGTATCCCTCAGAAATCCCGAGTTTTTCCGCTTTTTCTTCATCCACGAACATTTCGAGCGCTTTCTCACCAAGACCCACAGCCGCTATCAGCCGCCGTGGTACTTCATCCCGATGCTGCTGATCGGGATGCTGCCCTGGACCCTGATGCTCCTCGGGGCTGTCCGGCGCGCCCCGCGCGGCGACGCGGCCGGCATGTTCCGGCCGCGGCTGTTCCTCCTGATTTGGAGCGCTTTCGTGTTCGCGTTCTTCTCGGCTTCGAGTTCGAAGCTGCCGTCCTATATCCTGCCGATCCTGCCGACCCTCGCCTTGCTTATCGCCGACCACGTCATGCGCATGTCGCCGCGCGCACTTGCTTGGCATTGCGCGCCGTATGCCGTGCTGGGCGCGGCGATGACGGTTGTCGCGCCCCAGGTCGTAAGGCTGGCCAGCGACGAGGTTCCAGCCATTCTTTATCGGGCTTACGTACCCTGGCTGACCTTCGCGGGCGGCGTCCTCGCCGCCGGCGCGGCGCTTGCGACGCTGCTCGCGCTGCGGGAACGCACGCGGATTGCCGTAGTCGCGCTGGCAGCGGGCGGACTGGGCTGTGCGCAACTCATCTTGACAGGCCATGACAGCCTGGCACCAGCCAGCTCCTCCTACTATCTCGTGCAGAAAGTCCGGCCCTACCTCAAGCCTGACCTGCCCTTCTACAGTCTCGGCGTCTATGAGCAGACCCTGCCCTTCTACATCAAGCGGACCGTCACGCTAGTGGAGGCGCGCGACGAGTTGTCGTTCGGCATCAACCAGGAACCAGACAAATGGGTTCCCGATTTCGAGGAATTCAGCCGACGCTGGCGCACCCATGCGGAGGCGCTGGCCATCATGCATCCCAACAGCCTCGCCTATTTCGACCAGAGACAACTGCCGTACGAAGTGATCGGCCGTGATACCCGGCGGCTGGTGGTGCGAAAGCCTGGCCAGCCGCCGGCTGGCACGCAGGCTTCCTCAGGCCCGGTTCGGTAGCCGCCAACATGACCGCCGTTCCCTTCGCACTGATTCTCACCGGCGTCTTTCTCAACGCGGCCGCCCAGTTGCTGCTCAAGGCAGGCACCAACGCCGTGGGGCAATTCGAGTTCTCCGCCGCCAACCTGCTGCCCGTGGGCTGGCGCCTCGTGACCGAACCGCATATCGTTGCCGGCATGGCCTGCTATGTGATGAGCCTCGGCGTCTGGATCATGGGCCTCTCCCGCGTACCGGTGAGCGTCGCCTATCCGATGCTGTCGATCGGCTATGTCGTCAACGCCCTCGCGGCATGGTGGCTGTTCGGCGAATCGTTTTCCGCGCAGAAGCTCGCCGGCATCGCCACCATCATCGTCGGCGTGTGGCTGGTCGCCCGCGCCTGAACAACCAGCGACATGAGCCAACCTTTCCTGCCCTTTACCCGCCCTTCGATCGACGAGGAAACCATTGCGGGCGTCGCGGCCGTGCTGCGCTCGGGATGGATCACCACCGGGCCGCAGGCGCAAACCTTTGAAGCCGCGCTGTCCGCGCACTGCGGCGGGCGGCCGGTGCGTGCCTTCAACAGCGGGACCGCGACCATGGAGGTTGCCCTCCGCGTCGCCGGCATAGGCCCCGGCGATGAAGTGATCACAACACCCCTTTCCTGGGTGGCAACCGCGAACGTGATTCTCGAAACGGGCGCGCGCCCGGTGTTCGTCGACATCGACCCCGCCACGCGCAACATCGACCTGAACCGGATCGAGGCTGCGGTGACGCCTGCCACCCGGGCCATCCTTCCGGTGGACCTGGCAGGTCTGCCGGTGGACCGCGACCGCCTGTATTCGATCGCCCGGAAGCGCGGACTGCGTGTGGTGGAGGACGCCGCCCAATCCTATGGCGCAAGCTGGCACGGCCGGCCCATCGGTTCGTTCGGCGACTTCGTCTCCTTTTCCTTCCATGCCAACAAGAACATCACTTCGATAGAAGGCGGCGCGCTGGTGTTGCCTGCGGATGTCGACCCGGGCCTGGTGGAGCGCTATCGCCTTCAGGGGGTGGCGCGTCATGGCATCGACGGCATGGACGTCGACGTGTTGGGCGGCAAGTACAACCTCACCGATGTCGCGGCGCGGGTCGGCCTGGGGCAGCTCAAGCGGCTGGAGGAATTCACCGCTCGGCGACGCCTGCTGGCACGCCATTATTTCGATTGCTTCAACAGCGAACTGGGATTCGACCTGCCGGTGATGGATTTCGAAAACTCCAACTGGCACATGTTCCAGGTTGTCCTGCCCCCGGACGTGCCGCGCGCCGGATTCATGCTGGCCATGAAGGAGCGCGGCATCGGCACCGGCGTCCACTATCCGGTGATCCATCTCTTCAGGCTGTACCGCGCGCTCGGCTTCACCGACGGCATGTATCCGCACGCGGAACGGGTGGGACGGGCGATCGTCACGCTGCCACTTTTTCCGGCCATGGTCGAGGGCGACGTCGAGCGCGTCTGCGAAACGGTCAGCGAAGCGGCGGCCTCGGCGAGGAGCGCCGCATGAAGCCGGAGGTGTCGGTAGTCATCCCGGTCTACAACGAAGAGGAGGGCTTGGCGGCCCTGTTCGCCCGGCTCTATCCGGCCCTCGACGCGCTCGGCCGCACCTACGAGATCGTCTTCATCAACGACGGTTCGCGCGACCGCTCGCCCGCCATCCTGCGCGAGCAGTTCGCCCGGCGGCCGGATGTCACCCGGGTGGTACTGTTCAACGGCAATTTCGGGCAGCACATGGCGATCATGGCGGGCTTCGAAGCAAGCCGCGGCGACATCATCGTCACCCTCGACGCCGACCTGCAGAACCCCCCCGAGGAAATCGGCAATCTGGTCGCCAAGATGGGCGAAGGCCACGACTACGTCGGCACCATCCGCCGCCAGCGCCAGGACACCTGGTTCAGGCGCAGCGCTTCGCGCGCCATGAACAGCCTGCGCGAACGCATCACCCGTATCAAGATGACAGATCAAGGCTGCATGCTGCGCGCCTATTCGAGGGCTATCGTCGACGCCATCAATTCGTGCCGGGAGATCAACACCTTCATTCCCGCGCTGGCCTACACGTTCGCGCAAAAGCCGGTCGAGATCGAGGTCGCACATGAGGAACGCGCTGCCGGCGAATCCAAATACTCACTGTATTCTCTGATCCGCCTGAATTTCGACCTGATGACGGCGTTTTCGGTGGTTCCGCTGCAGTTGTTCTCGTTTGCCGGCATCATCATCGCGACGCTCAGCTTCGTCTTCACCGCTTATCTTGCAATTCGCCGGCTGTTCCTGGTGGGGCCGGAAGCCGAGGGATTGTTCACCCTGTTCGGCATCGCCTTTTTCCTGATCGGCGTGACGCTGTTCGGCATCGGCCTCCTCGGCGAATACATCGGACGCATCTACCAGCAGGTGCGTGCGCGTCCGCGCTATCTGATCCAGGCAGTCCTCGAAAAGCGCGAATGACAAGCGCGGTCGTCTTCGCGTATCACAACGTTGGGGTACGCTGCCTCGAGGTGCTGCTCGCACAGGGCATGGATGTGCGCCTGGTGGTGACGCATCGCGACAACCCGGTCGAGAGCATCTGGTTCGGCAGCGTGGCCGTCCTGGCCAGGGCGCGCGGCATCGAGGTCATCACGCCGGACGACCCGAATTCCCCCGAGGTGGTCGCGCAGGTGGCGGAAAAGGCGCCGGATTTCCTTTTTTCGTTCTACTACCGGCACATGCTGAAGCGCAGCCTCCTGGACATTCCGCGACGCGGCGCCTACAACATGCACGGTTCCCTGCTGCCCAAGTATCGGGGCCGGGTGCCGATCAACTGGGCCATCATCAACGGTGAAACCGAGACCGGCGCAACCCTGCATGCGATGACCGAAAAGCCGGACAACGGCGCCATCGTCGCGCAGAAGGCGGTGCCCATCGGCGACGAAGACACGGCACAGGACGTTTTCGAGCGCGTCACCGAAGCCGCTGCCGAGGCCCTCGCCGCCGTGTTGCCCTCCCTGGTGGCGGGCACGGCCCCGCATGTGCCGCAGGATTTGTCCAAGGGCGCCTATTTCAGCGGCAGGAAACCCGAAGATGGCCGGATCGATTTTTCCTGGCCGGCCCGGCGCATCCATGATTTCGTGCGCGCCCTGACCCGCCCGTACCCCGGCGCTTTTGCGGATATCGCCGGGCACCGCGCGGTCCTCTGGCGCACGCGGCCGGACGGCCCGGCGCCCTCCCCCGCAGCCTGCCTGTACGTGGTCGACAGCGGCGTCATCCTCGATTGCCTCGATGGCCAACGTCTGCACGTTCTCGACCTCGAGGTCGACGGCAAGCGCATCGACGGCGCCGAGTTCCAGCGCGCCTTCGGCTGCCGACAGATTCAACTCGCGTAAACTCCAAAAACCCC
>Ga0068877_10000060_pt1 | contig 92703 bp, 84 predicted proteins | sample NOAtaG_FD_66437 | JGI IMG/M metagenome (GOLD analysis project Ga0068877, IMG submission 66437) | Freshwater lake microbial communities from Lake Erie, under a cyanobacterial bloom - NOAA_Erie_Diel6S_1000h metaG | ecosystem: Environmental > Aquatic > Freshwater > Lake | place: USA: Ohio, Lake...
TATATCTCGACTCGCTTCTTGACCGAGAGTTTCGAAACGTGGTTTTCCTCGCGTGTAGAAGCTACCATGCACAGGACTCGAGAGGCTGGCGCTATGGTCTACGATCGTGACCAGCGTCGCCTCGCAAATCTCGCCCGGATCGCTCTGCAAAGGGTCGATATCGAAGCTCCCGGACCCTTTCAAGAAAATGACTTGCCTCATTTAGACCCAGCTCGTCTGAAGGGATTTGCTCGAGAGTTTCGCGTCAGCAGTGTCCGGGTTTATAATCAGGACGCCGAAGCGATTTGGAGGAGTGATGCAGATAAGAGCCAGCCATCATCCAAGGAGCTACGCTTCGTCGTACAAGCTCTCCAACGCTTCCAGGCTAATGCTGGGATGATTTCAAGGGCGATAATCGATGCCGATGAAGGTCGGGATGTTGTGAGGGGTGTTGCCCCTTTGCTCGATCCAAGCACCCGAAAGGTCCTCGGTGTGATCGTTGTGGAGGAACGCTTTGAGACACAGATTCTCCAGAGTGTCGAAACTATCATCGAACAATTCGCGAGTCTCAAGCCAGGCGCCGAGCTGATTCGTCTCAGCTATGTGATCCTCCTCATCCTGATGGTGGTGATCATCGTTTTCTCGGCAACCTGGCTCGGCTTTTACGTCGCCCGAGGTATCATCGCTCCGATCCAGACTCTGGCCGATGCCACCCGCGAGATTGCCATCGGCAACTACAATATTGCGCTCGAAGTCAAATCTGACGATGAGACCGGTCAGCTCACGAGAGCCTTCAACAGCATGACCTCCGACCTGCGAGCGAGTGCTTACAAGGTTAGAGATTTTACCGCTCAATTGGAAAAAACCAACGAAGAGCTCGATCAGCGGCGAAAGTACATGGAAGTGATACTGCGTAACATTAACGCAGGCGTGATCTCCGTCGATCCTTCGGGGCGCGTCGCTTCAATCAATCGTGCGGCTGAGCGGCTCCTGAATCTCGAAGCTGTGCGCTGTTTGGGTCTGCCGATTGAGCAGGCTCTGGAGCCAGGATTGGTCGAGATGCTGTGGCAGCCCATCGCCGAACGTGTTCAGTTCGCTCCCTTCAGTGGCGAGATCGACCTCGCCGACATCGGACGAGATCTGACTCTTATTGCTGACGCGACCCGTATTCTCGACGAAGATAACGAAGACCTCGGGATTGTGATCGTCTTTGATGACGCAAGCGAGCAGATCAAAGCCCAGCGCGTAGCAGCCTGGCGGGAGGTTGCGCGCCGGATCGCTCATGAGATCAAAAATCCGATCACACCGATTAAAATCAGTGCGCAGAGGCTCCTCCGAAAATTTGGAGACCAGTTCACAGGAAAAGACTATCAGGTTTTCGTATCCTGCATAGAAACCATCATTTCGGAAGTCGATGCCCTCCGTGATCTGGTGAACGAGTTTTCCAAGTTTTCCCGTCTGCCGACTGTCAAGACCAAGCCGGAGAACGTCAATACCATCCTGCGGGATGTAGTCGGACTTTTCAGTATGAGCTACAGCGCAATTGAGTTCGATAGCTCGGGTCTCGCCGAAGATTTGCCTCTCGTTGCCCTGGATCGGGAGCACATGGTACGTGTCTTTACCAACATCATCACCAATGCGATTGCTTCCATTCCCGAGGAGCGGGATAAAGGGGCGATCGCACTACGCACGCTCTGGCTCTATGAGTATCAGGTCGTCCGGGTTGAAATTGCGGACAATGGTTGTGGCATACCTGATCATCTGAAGCAGAGGGTCTTAGAGCCTTATTTTTCCACCAAAAAAGAAGGCACTGGTCTTGGTTTGGCGATCGTCAATCAGATCGTGTCGGATCATGGTGGTTATCTACGCATCATTGATAATCAACCGATCGGGACCGTGATCGTCATAGAATTGCCTCGTGATGAGGCAAAAGGATTTAAGAGGACCTAAGATCAATGTCGGAAAGCAATCAGAAAATAGCCGAGCCTTTGCTGGCTCTCATTGTCGATGACGAAGAGAAGATCCGAAAGACTCTTGCTGAGGTCTTTGACGATGAAGGTTGGCAGACCTTGACCGCAGAGAACGGTAAAGCTGGGCTGCAACTTTTCAACCGGCATCAGCCTGATCTTGTGCTCCTTGACGTATGGATGCCGGGTATGGATGGCATTGAAACCTTGCAGAAGATGCGTCAATTCAATGCTAAGATTCCTATCGTGATCATGAGTGGACACGGTACTATTGAAACCGCTGTGCGGGCGACCAAGCTCGGGGCTTTTGATTATCTTGAAAAACCTCTCTCTCTGGACAAAATTTTCCCACTTTTGGAACATGCTAAGCAGATACGAAACCAGCAAGAAGAACGAAGTCGTCAGAGTACAGTTCCTGAGTTGATCGGTAATTCGCCCTTGATCCTCCAGATCAAAAGGCAGGTTCAGATGGTTGCGCCGCGCAACGCCTGGATTTTGATCACGGGGGAAAATGGGACAGGCAAAGAGGTGGTCGCCCGCAATATCCACGAGACCAGCTCTCGATCACAAAAGCCCTTTGTAGCTGTTAACTGCGCAGCGATCCCTGAGGAATTGATTGAATCCGAGCTGTTTGGTCACGCTAAGGGTGCCTTTACCAATGCCATAGCAGCCAAGAAGGGCAAGTTTGAGCTTGCGCATCAGGGGACCCTTTTTCTTGATGAAATCGGCGATATGTCTCTTCGTACTCAGGCGAAGATTCTAAGGATCCTTCAGGAGCAGCAGTTCGAACGGGTCGGAAGTACCGAGACACAGCATGTGGATGTGCGAGTCATTGCTGCAACCAACAAGGATTTGAAGGAGCAGATTAAGCTCGGGCATTTCCGCGAAGACCTCTACTATCGGCTCAATGTGGTGCCGTTTCATTTGCCTCCTTTGCGCGAGCGGGGGGATGATATCGTGGAGCTCACTCAGCATTTTTTGGGGAGAATGGGGTTGGAGCTCGGCGAGAAACAAAAGAGCCTGACACCCGAAGCTGTCAAGGTACTGAGTGAATATCCCTGGCCTGGTAACATCAGGGAATTGAAGAACCTGCTCGAACGGGTGTGTATCATGAGTGATGGCGATAGCATCGATGCGGATGCTCTTCGATTTCACCTAGGGCTTGAAATCAAAGAAGCAGAGGCCAGCAATCCTGAATTCATGAATGCGGCTACTTGGAAACAGGCGAAAACAGACTTTGAAAGAGCATATATTCTCGGTAAGCTAGAGGAAAATCAGTGGAACATCACCAAGACTGCTGACGCAATTGGCCTGGAACGAAGCAATTTGCACCGGAAAATGAAACTTTACGGCATCGAACCCAAACAAAAGGGATGAATCATGTCGAACAAGCGAGAAGTGAGTTTACAGCCAGTGGCAGACGGGCTCCTGCTCACCGGCGATCCGTTTCAGATGGCCGAAGATTGGGAGCTCCGAGATCTAGGGCGTGGACGCTTTTTGCTCGAGACGGTTCACAAATTGAACGGGATGCGTGGCGATTCTTCGGGTTTTGGTCTGCTGAATCACTCCAGCTATGTGGCCCTTCTAAAGGGGCTTGTCCGAGAGGGCTTCGAAGGTGTTGTATCGCTGGACCTCGGCGACAGCGTCAAGCGACTCTATTTTCGGCAAGGTGAGCTGATCTTTGCTGCCTCGAATCAGATGGACGATCGCCTGGGTGAAGTCCTGTATCGGGCCGGTTGGATCACGCTCGACCAACTGACCGAAGCAGCCGTCCAGGTGAATCGGCAGACCAAGTTTGGTAAGGTTCTGCTTGAGAGTCAGGTTTTTTCTAGCAGTCAGCTATGGGATGCACTTAAGCTGCAGGTTCTATCGATCTTTCAGTCGACTCTCCTCCATGAAAAGGTCTACCTGCAGATCGAAGCGGAACCTCAAGCAGCGCCGACGGCTGTTGCCCTGGATGATGCGACCGAACATATCATCGATGACGGCCTCGGATATGCTGAAATGGTAAGGCGGTTTTGTGAGAAACTGCAACCTAACGTTGGGATTGAAAAAATTCAGGCTACATGCCACCGGTTGAAGCTCTCGCTGGGAACCTTTGTCGGGGATGTCGTCGAGCTAGCCTCGGGGCACAATACGATTCAGGGTTTTCTCGAGCACTCGAAGTTAACTCAAATGACAACCCTCTGTGCATTATTCGACGCAGTTCATCGCCGTGTTCTTCAGCTTGAGGGCTTCGATCCAGATCTCAGGGGGCTCCGCGGTAAAGACACGGTGCGAGAGATTAAGAGCATCATTGATGCATATCACCATATTCTAGGGGAGGCCAAAAAGGCATTCACGGAGGAAGATCTTTCCTTTCCGGTCGTGGAGCTTGAACTGTTTCTGGATCAGCAGTATAGGTACAGGCGGTCACCCGTGTTTGTTCTGCCGGATGGGACGATCGCTCCCGAAGCGGTCGTCAGCATCTACGCCAAAGCACGCACCAGCCGACGCCAAAGCGAGGCGATGACTCGACAGCTTCAGGGTCTCATCTTGTTTCTTCTCCAAATCGTCGGTGACCTTTTGCCAGGCGGCAAAGGCTGGGAATTGAAAAAGACCCTACTAGTTATGATCACGTGAACAAAAAAAAACCGTTTCCCCAAAGAAAGCCGCGCCGCACCCACCGAGAGCCCAGCAATGGACTCTTTCTAAACAGCTGGTCGGCGCTCGAAGAGTACCTCAAGGTTCAGCCCGAGAGTATCCAGGACATCCACTTTGCGGCTCGTGAGGAGAAGCGACTCAGCGCCTTGCTCGCTCGGTACCAGGTACAGATCCCGCATAAAATCGACGAGGAAGTCCAGGAAGGTCTGCGAGCTCAGGTTCGCCTCCGACTCGGCGATGAGGACTCATTCCTGGAGCTTGCGGCGGGTAAAAGTCGTGATCTTGTTGTGGCTTGCGACCACATCACCGACACGAGGAACCTGGGGGCCATTGCCCGGACGGCGGCATTTTTTGGTGTCCAGCACCTGCTGCTACCCAAAGACCGCCAGGCTCCTATCACGTCCGCCACCCTGGGGGCTGCGCAGGGAGCTTTTGCTCGTCTGGAGGCCGTGCCGGTTACAAACCTGGCTCGAACGCTCGTTCAGCTCAAAGATCGAGGCTATTGGATCCTGTCCGCTGATATGGGGGGCACGCCCCTGACCGAGATGCGACAAAGCTACGAGAAAGCCGTGCTGGTCTTGGGTTCTGAGGATAAGGGCATCGGTGCAAACATCCTTTCGAAGAGCGACGTCCGGATCTCCATACCATCCCCGGACAGTCAGCTGGAGTCACTTAATGTTTCGGTCGCTGCCGGTATACTCATTCACGCTCTGCATCAGCGATCCAGCATTGTCCAAAATAGCTCGAGAGGGTAGCTTTCGCTTGACAGCGATCGCGCACTGAGTGTAATTCACTCTAACGCTCGAGGCGCTAAACTATTTTTTGGTGTTTACGACGAAGAGCTCCAGGTGCTGGCGTAGCTCAATTGGTAGAGCAGCTGACTTGTAATCAGCAGGTTGCGGGTTCAAGTCCCATCGCCAGCTCCATCAGACGATCGATTGCAAACTTAAGCGAAAGCTCAGGTTGCAGATGCGGAGGAATGCCCGAGTGGCTAAAGGGGGCAGACTGTAAATCTGTTGGCTCAGCCTACGGTGGTTCGAATCCACCTTCCTCCACCACCAGTCTTCTGTCGGTTCGTCGGTTAGGTTCAAGAGCGGGAGTAGCTCAGCTGGCTAGAGCATTAGCCTTCCAAGCTAAGGGTCGCGGGTTCGAATCCCGTTTCCCGCTCCATACCTAACCAACAGGTCAGAAGCCATTCTCCGATGAGAAATGTGACGAACCAAGCTAGAGAGTTGACGAGATCTGGAGTAAACGTTACAACGCTAACTCGCGATTTACGTCGACCTGCCGTCTGGCAAACGGGATTATTCGGTAAAGGCAGTTCAGGCTCCTTCTGATAGACCGGCTTCGCAATGCGAAAGTGCTAGATTGACCATCGCGTAAGAAATGCCCGGATGGCTCAGTAGGTAGAGCACGTCCTTGGTAAGGACGAGGTCACGGGTTCGAATCCCGTTCCGGGCTCCATTCAGCATCATAGCGGGAGACCTCAGCTAGTCTCTGCGATGAATCATCATAGATCAGTCGATATTTTATACAGAAGTGTTACTTCGCTTTCTGCCGTTAGCGGGAGGAAAAAATGGCAAAAGAAAAGTTCGAACGCAGTAAACCCCACGTAAACATCGGCACCATCGGCCACGTCGACCATGGTAAAACGACTCTCACAGCTGCTATCACCAAGGTCATGTCCTTGGCCTACGGCGGGGTTGCGAAAGCTTTTTCCGAGATCGACAACGCTCCCGAAGAGAAAGCTCGTGGTATCACCATCAACACGTCACACGTCGAGTACACCTCAGCCAACCGCCACTACGCGCACGTTGACTGCCCAGGTCACGCTGACTATGTGAAGAACATGATTACCGGTGCAGCTCAAATGGACGGTGCGATCCTTGTTGTTTCCGCGGCTGACGGCCCTATGCCTCAGACGCGCGAACACATTCTGCTTGCTCGTCAGGTCGGCGTGCCACGAATCGTAGTATTCATGAACAAGTGCGACATGGTTGACGACGCGGAACTCCTCGACCTCGTGGAAATGGAAGTACGCGAACTCCTCAGCACCTACAAATTTCCAGGCGATGAGACCCCGATCATTCGCGGCTCCGCTTTGAAGGCCTTGGAAGCTGCTTCCGCTGCTGACGACTGGGCTAAGAAAGTTGTCGAGCTCATCGCTGCATGCGACGAGTACATCCCACTTCCAGAACGTCCTATTGATCGCCCCTTCCTGATGCCAATCGAGGACGTTTTCTCGATCTCGGGTCGCGGTACTGTTGTGACAGGTCGTGTCGAGCGCGGTATCATCAAGGTCGGTGAAGAGATGGAAATCATTGGTCTGAAAGAGACCACGAAGACCACCTGTACAGGCGTTGAAATGTTCCGGAAGCTGCTTGACGAAGGTCAGGCTGGTGACAACGTAGGTATCCTCCTCCGCGGTACCAAGCGTGAAGAAGTGATGCGCGGTCAGGTTCTGGCTAAGCCAGGTTCAATCACTCCGCACAAACGCTTCAAAGCTTCGATCTACGTCTTGACCAAAGAAGAAGGTGGTCGCCATACCCCTTTCTTCAAAGGCTACCGTCCTCAGTTCTACTTCCGTACGACGGACGTAACTGGTTCGATCAAGTTGCCGGATGATGTTGAGATGGTTATGCCTGGTGACAACATCGACATCGAAGTCGAGCTTATTCAGCCGATCGCGATGGATAAAGAGCTGCGCTTCGCAGTTCGTGAAGGCGGCCGTACTGTCGGCGCCGGTGTTGTGGCCGAGATCCTTGACTAATTGAATCCGTAATAAACCCATAGCCTCCTGGCTATGGGTTCTCTGCCTTCTGTCGACTAGACAAAGAGGCAGGAGCGGTGTAGCTTCTAGACAAGTCCTTATAGGCGAGTAGCTCCAATGGTAGAGCATCGGATTCCAAATCCGACTGTTGTGGGTTCGAGTCCCTCCTCGCCTGCTTATCCTTTGTCCTTTGGAAGAAGCAAAGTGGTGAGCGTCGGCTCAGTGAGCGGGCCTGCACCTCAGACGTGATTTCCCTCTGAGTTCCGACACGACTTCCGAGCTTATTCTTGACCTCGCATCCTTAGGTGGAAGCTGGTTCAAGAATAGGCTATTGGCGCGATAGGATCCGATCACTGCATATCCGTCAGGGTGCGGTGGAATCTAAGGGGAGTTCTCGATGAATAAAGACGACTCATACTGGCTGAAGGTATCCTACGTCCTTTTCTGGGCCATTACGGGTTACACCTTCTGGAAAGCTTTGGGCACGCTCGGTATCCAAACTGGTTGGTCCGATCGATACGACTGGTATAGTATCGCGGCTACCGTTGGGGCTGTGGGCTTAGGCCTCGGCGCGACCTACTTGATCGGGAAAAGCAAGGAGCGTCACGATTATTTTTTGGCTGCGATTCAGGAACTTCGTAAAGTGACGTGGCCAAGTATGCCGGATACGCGGCGGATGACTCTGATCGTCTGTGTCGTTGTCGGAATTTTTGCTGTCATTCTTGCGGTGTTTGACTTGGTCTGGGCTAAGATACTAGGTCTGCTCATCGCTTAATAGCGCCGATTCTCCTTGCTCGCCAGGGGTGATACTATATTTCAGTAACGCCTTCGGGTCTCTTGCGCTTATCTCTGACTCGCCTCCGCGAGACATCGGAAAGCTCGGGCCACAGGCGGCAGTACCAAGCGGCGCTTTGGCTGTTCTGTGTTTCGCCCATCGTGACCAATTGCTAGCAAAGAGGCAGACATCATGACTTATAATCTGAAATGGTACGTCATACACACGTATTCTGGGTTTGAGGAAAAAGCCAAGAGTGGCCTAATTGACCGCGCTAAGAGTGAAGGTCAACAGGAGAAGTTTGGTGAGATCTACATTCCCCATACGATCAGCGAGACCGTGAACAAAGCTGGTAAGAAGCGTTCGGTTTCGCGGACTTCATTTCCGGGCTATATCATCGTCCAGATGCATCTCGACGATGAGTCCATGCACATCGTCAAGAGTACGCCGAAAATCACAGGTTTTGTCGGTAATGCAAAGCATCCCAAGCCTTTGCCCGACCACGAGGTCTTGCGCATGACTTCGCCCGAGGCGGTGAAGGAGAAGAAGGAAGTCGTTCAAGAGGTTCACTTCTCGAAGGGCGAGTCGGTGAAGGTGATGGACGGTCCTTTCTCGAACTTCGACGGCGTCATCGATGAGGTGCGCCCAGACAAGTCGAAGGTTCGCGTCTTGGTCAGTATTTTCGGGCGGGAAACTCCGGTTGAACTAGAGTATAACCAGGTCGAAAAGATTTAACGGGCTCATTTTGAGCCTTTCCATAGGACGGACGGTGTCCGGTCCCGGCTGCTTTCGCTGTATTAAGGCTTGACGGGGCATGGAAAATAACGTAAACCCCGTTCTCCAAGTCTTGATTCAGATCGCTACTCTGTAGCGCAAACAAGGAGCTTACATCGTGGCAAAGAAGGTTGTCGGATTTATCAAGCTGCAGATTCCGGCAGGCAAAGCAAACCCCGCTCCTCCCATTGGCCCAGCTCTCGGCCAGAGGGGTGTCAATATCATGGCCTTCTGCAAAGAGTTCAACGCTAAGACGCAAAAGCAGGTCGGATCGATCCTTCCCACTGTGATCACCGTTTACGCTGATAAGTCATTTAGTTTTATAACCAAGAGTCCTCCGGCATCTGACCTTCTCAAGAAGGCAGCGAAAGTCGAGAGAGCATCGCAGACGCCTGGCAAAGCCCTTGCAGGATCCGTCACGATGGAACAGGTAAAAGAGATTGCGAAGACCAAGATGGAAGACCTCAACGCTTACGATGAAGCGGCTGCAGTGAAGATCATCATGGGGTCTGCCCGCTCGATGGGTATTGAAGTCAAGTAAGCTACACATAGTAGGAGAGCCTGAAGGTCAGGCTCGATCGGACTACGGAGAATATTTATGGCTCAGCGAGGAAAGAAGTACCGCGCAGCCCTCGCCCAGGTTGATCGTAATAAGCAATACGATCTACTCGAGGCCTGCACTCTCGTCAAAAACACGTCCTATTCCAAAATGGATGCCTCAGTCGACCTTGCCGTCAACCTCGGAGTGGATCCCCGTCACGCGGATCAAAACATCCGTGGCGCGACGGTTCTGCCACACGGCTTAGGGAAGAAGGTTCGTATCGTCGTTTTCGCTAAGGGCGAAAAGGCTGTCGAAGCCAACAACCACAAAGTCGAGTTCGTCGGCGGAGATGATCTAGCCAAGAAAATCCAAGACGGCTGGCTGGAATTCGATCAAGTCATCGCCACCCCCGACATGATGGGTGTTGTCGGACGCCTCGGCAAGGTCCTCGGACCTCGCGGCCTGATGCCAAACCCGAAGCTCGGCACAGTGACTTTCGAGTTGGAGAAGGCCATCACCGAACTTCGCGCAGGTCGTGCGGAGTATCGCGTAGACAAAGCGGGTATCGTGCATACCTCCGTGGGTCGCTCCAATTTCTCAGCAGAACAACTGGCCGAGAACGTGAAGACTATCATCGACACGCTGGTGCGAGTGAAGCCTTCGACCGCTAAAGGTACTTACCTGAAGAAGGTCTCGCTTTCGGCAACCATGGGCCCTGGTGTTCGTGTTGATACGACACCGTTCAAGGTTTAAAGGGGAAGGATGTCATGGATCGTAAGCAGAAACAGGCGCTCCGTGAAAGCACAGCTGAGCGTTTCAAGAAATCTAACGCTGTCATCGTCGCCGAATATCGCGGTCTGACGGTTGAGCAGATGACTAAGCTGCGTGTGGCTCTCCGCAAAGCCAGCGCCGAGTTCAAAGTGGTGAAGAACCGGATCGCGAAAAAGGCGATAGAACTCGACTTCCAAGAAATGGGCGGTTTGGCTCCCAGTTTAAAGGGTCCTATCGGCCTCGTGTGCGCATACGGTGATGCTGCTCAGGTCACCAAGGCCGTACTCGATTTCGAAAAAGACAATCCTAATTTCAAAGTGACCGCGGGTCACATGGAAGGCGCGCCTCTCAATAAGGCGAACCTCCAGGCTCTTGCAGATCTGCCGAGCAAAGAAGTTCTTCTGGCTCAGATCATTGGTTCTCTCGTTGCGCCACATCGCGGTCTTTTGGGTGTACTCAACGGTGTTCCTAGAAATCTGGTACAGGTTATTAACGCTATCAAAGATAAGAAGTCATCGTAATCCTAGAGGGCTTTGGTTCAGGACGAAGCTAATTGGATGTGATTTGGGAGGAAAATCGATATGTCCAACGTGACAAAAGAACAAGTAGTTGCATTTCTCGAGAATCTGACACTGCTGCAGGCAGCAGAACTGGTCAAGGAATTGGAAGACAAATTCGGCGTGAGCGCTGCTGCTCCCGTTGCTTTTGCTCCTATGCCAGGTGCAGGCGCTGCCGCTGCTCCAGTTGAAGAGAAGACCGAGTTCACGGTAGTTCTCACTGACGCTGGTGACAAGAAGATCAACGTGATCAAGGAAATCCGTGCGATCACGGGTCTCGGCTTGAAAGAAGCTAAAGACCTCGTCGAAGGCGCTCCTAAGGAAGTTAAAGCAAACATTCCGAAGGAAGAAGCTGCCAAGATCAAGGACGTCCTTGAGAAAGCTGGCGCCAAGGTCGAGCTTAAGTAATCAGAACTGTCGGAAAGTATATGCAGGTCTAAGTGCTTTTTCGGCATAGCATATCTTTCCGCTTTTTTATTGCTTAAAATCCATATATCCTATTGACTCTGAGGATATGTGAAGTTGGAGAACCTACGCAATGGGTCGCCCGACGTTTGGGAACCAACCCGAGGGCGAGGTCATGCGAAGGTTCTTCAGCCTGTTTTATCGGATACAAGATGCCCAACCTCGCCGCAGTGTCTGTGGAAGCCACTCGGTCTTTCACATTCCATTCCAAGGTAAGCTGCTTGGAGTGAGGATTTTTTTTTCTCTGCGCGAAGGTTGGTAGAATTTCCCACGCGGGACAAAGGCAGATCGGCCTCTCACATTCGGACAAACGGCAGTCCGAGGGAGAGATACCCCTGCGATGTTCCGCTCATCATGCGCTTTCGCCCAGTGAAGGGCCCTCATTCCCAAGAGCCGATAGGCGATGCTTTGCAAGAAGTATCAAATGGTTGGCGCACTCGGGATAGCGGCCACAGTTTCTGTGGGCTGCGGTAGAAGCAAGCCGGTTTCTACTCTGTACTGAACGGGATTCCTTTCATAGGAGTGCTAAATGACCTCCCTCGCTTCCAGTTTTACGCGTCCTCGAAAACGATTCGAAAAGATAACCCCAGCAATCGACATACCTTACCTGATCGAGCTGCAAAAAAACAGCTACAACTCCTTCCTGCAGGCAAACGAATTGCCGCAGAATCGGAAGAGCGTCGGTCTCGAGGCGGTTTTTAATTCGGTCTTCCCGATCACGCATTTCGCAGAGACTGCTTCTGTTGAGTTCGTGAGCTATTCATTCGAAGAGCCGAAGTACACGGTGGACGAGTGCCGTCAGCGGGGCATGAGTTTCGCAGCTCCTCTCAAGGTGGTGATCCGCCTTGTGGTCTGGGATCTTGACAAAGACACGAACGTCAAAAGTATTCGAGATGTCAAAGAGCAAGAAGTCTACTTCGGTGAGATTCCTTTGATGACCGACGATGGTACCTTTATCATCAACGGTACTGAGCGGGTCGTTGTCTCTCAGCTGCACCGCTCTTCGGGTGTCTTCTTCGACCATGACAAAGGTCGCAACAGCGCTTCAGGTAAGCTGCTGTACACTGCGCGCATTATTCCCTACCGCGGCAGCTGGCTAGACTTCGAGTTCGATTCGAAGGATATCCTTTACCTGCGCATCGATCGTCGCCGCAAGATGCACGGCACCATCCTTCTTAAGGCCCTGGGTTATACCGATCAGGAGTTGTTGGATCGTTTCTACAAACGCGAGTCGATCCGAATACGCGAAGGCAAGCTCGAGAAAAAACTGAACTACGAGATTCTCCGAGGTCAGCGGGCCCTTGCGGACCTGGTCGATCCTGCGACTGGCAAAGTATTGGTGAAAAAGGGTCGCCGGATCTCGGTCGGTGCGATTCGGCAGATGGAGCAGGCGGGAATCGAGTATGTGGCCATGGACCAGGAAGAACTGGTAGGCAAGGTTTCAGCGGAAAGCATACTTGACAAGGCTGGAAAGCCCGTTGTTCCGCTGAACACTGAGCTGAGCCTCGAACATCTCGAGAAGATGATTAAGGCAGGTGTAAAAGAATTTTCCGTTCTCTTCATAGACGGCGTGAACGCCGACGCATCGTTTCGCAATACGCTCGTGTCCGACAAGATAGACACGAAAGACGATGCGATTCTGGAAATTTACAAGCGTATGCGCCCAGGCGATCCCCCCACGATCGAACCAGCAACAGCACTGTTTGAAAACCTCTTTTTCAACCCAGATCGCTACGATCTGAGTGCAGTCGGTCGGATGAAGTTGAACCAGAAGCTTGGGCTCGAGATTCCACTCGAGGTTCGGACTCTTACCAAAGAGGACATCCTTCGAACCGTTGAGTATCTGATCGGGCTCAAGAATGAGAAGGGTCAAATCGATGATATCGATAACCTTTCCAACCGTCGTGTCCGAGCTGTCGGTGAGCTCCTGGAGAACCAGTACCGGATCGGTCTTCTTCGGATCGAAAGAGCGATTCGCGAACGTCTGCAGCTGGGAGATGTTGATACACTTCTGCCGCATGACTTCGTCAATAACAAGCCAGCGTCAGCGGTCGTGAAGGAGTTTTTCGGCAGTTCTCAGTTGAGTCAGTTCATGGACCAGACGAACCCCCTGTCGGAAGTTACGCACAAGCGGCGACTGTCAGCGCTTGGGCCAGGCGGGTTAAGCCGCGAGCGGGCAGGCTTCGAGGTCCGCGACGTTCACCCAACTCACTACGGACGTATTTGTCCGATCGAGACGCCTGAGGGTCCGAATATCGGTCTGATCTCATCTCTCGCTTCGTTCGCGAAGGTGAACGAGTATGGCTTTATCGAAACGCCGTTTAAGGCTTTGACAGAAGAGAGTGGCGGACGCAACACAGTTCGTTACTACTCAGCTGCCGAAGAGCATCAGGATCATGTGATCGCCCAGGCTTCGAATGTTCTGTCCGACGACGAAATGGTTTACGCCCGGCGTGCCGGCGAGAGCGAGATCGTTCGGGCAGAGGAAGCTGACCTGATGGACGTTTCGACCAGTCAGCTCGTGTCGGTGGCTGCGAACCTCATCCCCTTCTTGCAAAACGACGACGCCAACCGCGCGCTGATGGGGTCGAACATGCAGCGGCAAGCTGTGCCCCTGCTCAAGACTCGCGCTCCACTTGTTGGGACTGGTATGGAGCGCATCGTTGCTCGGGATTCGGGGGCGACGGTCGTTGCTCGTCGCGATGGTGTGGTCGTTTCGGTCGACGCCGAACGTATCGTGATCAAGACGGAAGACAGCAGCGAAAACCTCACCGAGGTCGGTGCTGAGGTTGACATCTATAAGCTCGAAAAGAACAAACGTTCCAACGTCGACACCTGTATCAACCAGAAGCCCATCGTGGTCAAAGGTGAGCAGGTGAAGAAGGGCGATATCATCGCCGACGGGTTCGCGACTGAGATGGGCGAGCTGGCACTGGGACAGAACGTGGTTGTGGCCTTCATGCCATGGAGCGGTTACAACTTTGAGGACTCCATTCTGATTTCCGAGCGGGTTGTGAAGGAAGACCTTTACACCAGCATTCATATCCAGGAATTCGAGTGTATCTCCCGAGATACTAAGCTCGGCCAAGAAGAAATCACTTCGGATATCCCGAACGTAGGCGAGGAAGCTCTACGGAATCTCGACGAAGCTGGTATCATTCGGATCGGCGCGGATGTGAAGCCGAACGATCTGCTGGTGGGTAAAATTACGCCAAAAGGCGAAACCCAGCTGACTCCTGAAGAGAAGCTGCTGCGCGCGATATTCGGTGAGAAGGCCGGGGACGTCCGTGACACTTCCCTACGAGTCCCACCTGGTGTTGTGGGGACTGTCATTGGCGCTAAGGTCTACGCTCGCGAAGGAGCTGTGAAAGACTCTCGGAGTCTGCAGATTGAAGAGGAAGAAATTGGCCGTCTGCGCAAGGATGAGAGCGACCGGATTACCATCATCAAGGAATCTGCTGCTCGTAAGATCGTCAAGATTGTTGCTGGTGAAACCTTGGCTGGTGAGATCCGTGGGCGCGATGGATTGACGATCGCTGCTTCGGGCACTGTGGTCGACGAGGACTTTCTCAATCGTCTCGACTACATCTACTGGGAGCAGCTGGCTGTGAAAGACGCCCAGCGGAATTCCCTTTTGACCAAAGTCGTCGAAAGTCTGCGTGAAAAGATCAATCTGATCCGTTTCATGACGGAAGAGCAGATCAAAAAGGTCCGCAAGGGCGATGAGCTGCCTCCGGGTGTTATCAAGATGGTCAAAGTGTATGTTGCGATCAAGCGTAAGCTGCAGGTCGGCGATAAGATGGCCGGTCGACACGGCAACAAAGGTGTTGTGTCACGGATTCTTCCAGAAGAAGACATGCCATTCCTAACTGACGGTCGTCCCGTCGATATCGTGCTGAACCCTCTCGGTGTTCCTTCGCGGATGAACGTCGGTCAGATTCTCGAGACGCACTTGGGTTGGGCTGCAAAGGGTCTCGGTGAGAAGTTGCAAAGCTTCCTTGAGCAAAGTTTCAATCGCCAAGAATTAGAAAACTTTATCTTCCAGATATGGGACGACGCTGGAACGCGCAGCTTTGTGAAGAGCTGTACCGACGAAGAGCTTATGACCTTCGTTCGGAAATACAAAGAAGGCGTGCACCTTGCGAACCCTGTATTCGACGGTGCTGGTGAAGAGGATATCAAGCGTTATCTCCAACTGGCCGGGCTTGATAGAGACGGTCAGAGCGATCTTTTCGACGGTCGGACAGGCAACAAGTTCGACAATCGAGTGACGGTCGGTGTGATGTACGTACTGAAACTGCACCACCTGGTTGACGAAAAGATTCACGCACGTTCGATCGGCCCCTACTCGCTCGTCACTCAACAGCCTCTTGGCGGTAAGGCCCAGTTCGGTGGTCAGCGCCTCGGGGAGATGGAGGTCTGGGCGATGGAAGCATACGGCGCAGCCAACACGCTTCAGGAGTTCCTGACCGTGAAGTCTGACGACGTGCTGGGCCGAACGCGCATGTACGAATCGATCGTAAAAGGTCAGAACATGATGATGCCGGGTCTGCCCGAGAGCTTTAACGTTCTCGTGAAAGAGTTGCAGAGCTTGGCGCTGGACGTGAACCTGATCCGCGACGACGAGGAAATCGGTCTCGACAGCTTTACCCAGTAATCAGTTCGCAATCGCGAGGGGGGGCCAGGCGGGTGTGGCCCCACTCCAACCGTCCTCATGGAGGTGACTCACTTGAACGACTTAGTAAATTTTTTCGATAAGCCGACAGATCCTTTGAGCTTCAGCGCGATCAAGATCTCGCTGGCTTCACCAGAAAAGATTCGGAGCTGGTCTTACGGTGAGGTGAAGAAGCCTGAGACTATCAACTACCGAACATTCAAACCAGAGCGTGACGGACTGTTCTGCGCCAAGATCTTCGGACCGGTACGTGACTTTGAGTGTATCTGCGGCAAGTATAAGCGAATGAAGCACCGCGGTATCGTCTGCGACAAGTGCGGTGTCGAAGTCATTCACTCAAAGGTCCGTCGTGAACGTCTGGGTCATATTAACTTAGCCACTCCCGTCGCGCATATCTGGTTCCTCAAGTCGCTTCCTTCGCGGATCGGGGCCATTCTCGACATCACATTGAAAGATGTCGAGCGCGTTCTCTACAGCGAATCTTACGTGGTCCTGGATCCAGGCAACGAAGAAGTCACCAAGCTGCATGTCGGTCAGGTGATCAGCGAGGACGAGTATGAACAACTCCTTCAGGAGCATGGTAACGGCGCCTTTCAAATAGGTGTCGGCGCGGAAGCGATTCAGGAGCTTCTCGCGGGACTGCGAATCGAAGACCTTGCCGATGATCTCCGCAAGGCGCTCTTGGATGCCAGCTCCGAAGCGGCGCGCAAGAAGCTGCAAAAGCGGCTGAAAGTTGTCGAGGCTTTTAAGAACAACGAAGCAAAGCCCGAATGGATGATGCTTTCCGTTATCCCTGTTTTACCTCCGGACCTCCGTCCCCTGGTACCGCTGGATGGTGGACGCTTCGCGACCTCGGACTTGAACGATCTCTATCGACGTGTCATCAACCGGAACAATCGACTGCTGCGTCTGATCGAGCTTAACGCTCCCGAGATCATTATCCGCAACGAAAAACGCATGCTGCAGGAGGCCGTCGACGCACTGTTTGACAACGGCCGGCGCGGTAAGGTCTTTACGGGACCGAACAAGCGTGCCCTTCGTTCGCTGTCCGACATGCTCAAAGGGAAGCAAGGGCGCTTTCGTCAGAACCTTCTCGGCAAACGGGTTGATTACTCGGGCCGTTCGGTTATCGTCGTCGGTCCCACTCTGAAACTCCACCAGTGCGGTCTGCCAAAGAAAATGGCGATCGAGCTGTTCAAGCCCTTCATTTACAACAAGCTTGAAGAGCATGGTATTGTTTCGACCATCAAGTCTGCGAAGAAACTGGTCGAAAAAGAACGTCCTGAGGTGTGGGATATTCTCGAGGAAGTGACCAAGGAACACCCGATCCTGTTAAACCGTGCTCCAACCCTTCACCGACTTGGTATCCAGGCTTTCGAGCCAGTGCTGATCGAAGGTAAGGCGATACAGCTCCACCCGCTCGTCTGCTTCGCGTTCAATGCGGACTTCGACGGTGACCAAATGGCCGTCCACGTGCCGCTGTCTGTGGAATCGCAGATGGAAGCTCGGGTCCTCATGATGTCGACCAACAATATCCTGAGCCCTGCGTCCGGTACGCCTGTGATCGTTCCGACCCAGGATATCGTTCTGGGTATTTACTACCTCACCAAGGAAAACATCGAAGATCGCGGTGCGGGTAAGATTTTCGGTTCGATCGAGGAGGTACGCGTTGCTTATGACCACGACGAAGTGGGACTGCAGGCGCCTATTTCCGTGCGAATCAATGGCAAGCGATACGACAACACCACGGTTGGTCGAGTCCTCCTCTCAGAAATTCTGCCGGACGAGTTACCCTTCGAGTCGATCAACAGGCGGATGGGTAAGAAAGAGCTTGCGGCTCTGGTCGATCACACCTTCCGGGTTGCAGGACCCAAGAAAACGGTACTCCTCGCGGATGCGCTGCGCGCAACCGGTTACCGCTACTCGACCAAGGCAGGTCTGTCGATCTCGATCGGTGACATGGTCGTTCCAGAGGGCAAGAAACGCCTCCTCGATGAAGCTTACGAGGAGGTGAAGAAAATCAAGGAGCAGTACTCAGAAGGTCTCTTGACTGAAGGGGAGCGCTACAACAAGGTTATCGATATCTGGGCCAAAGTGACAGAAAGTATCGCCGAAGAGATGTTCAAGAACATCGCGAAAGAGAAGAAACAAGACCACAAAGGTCAAGCTCGCGAGGTTGATAGCTCGAACTCGATTTTCATGATGGCGGATTCAGGTGCTCGGGGTTCAGCCCAGCAGATCCGTCAGCTCGCAGGAATGAGGGGGCTGATGGCCAAGCCTTCCGGTGAGATTATCGAGACGCCTATTACAGCGAACTTCCGTGAGGGTCTCTCGGTTCTTGAGTACTTTACTTCGACACACGGTGCGCGTAAGGGTCTTGCCGATACTGCGTTGAAAACCGCAAGTTCGGGTTACCTGACCCGTCGTCTCGTTGATGTTGCCCAGGATTGCACGATTGCCGAACAAGATTGTGGAACGGGACTTGGCATCAATATGACCCCGCTGCGCGAGGGCTCGGAGATCAAGCAGTCGCTTGGTGACAGGACTCTCGGTCGGGTGTTGCTTGACGACGTGATTCACCCCGCTACGGGCGAAGTGCTCGCAAAGACAGGTGGTCTGATCGATGAACGGATCGCTAAGGCCATGGATGCCGCAGGTATCGAGATGGTCCGGATCCGCTCGGTGTTGACGTGTAACACCCGCGTGGGCATCTGCGCGAAGTGCTACGGCCGAGATTTGGCGACGGGTCACTTGATCAACGTCGGCGAGGCAATCGGCGTGATCGCAGCCCAGTCGATCGGGGAACCTGGTACACAGCTCACGATGCGTACCTTCCACTTCGGTGGTGCAGTGACGCACAAAGTGGAAAAGAATACACGCGACACAGGGTTCTCGGGTGTTGTCAAATTTGAGCGGATCACTGCGGTGGTGAACCGTGAAGGTCGCCGTATCGTCCTCAGCCGGAACGGTGAAATCAAGGTTCTGGACAAGGATTCAGGTGGTATTCGCGAGGTGTATCCGATCACTTACGGATCTTACCTGCTGGTGAATGACGGACAGGAAGTCGACGCCGGTGCACCTCTGACCGAATGGGATCCGTTTGCGAACCCCATACTTGCCGAGGTAGGCGGTCGTGTGAAATATAACGACTTAAAAGAAGGTCAGTCGATGGAAGAGAGGACCGACGAGGTCACCTTCCTCACCCGTAAGGTGGTCATCGAGACCCGCGGAACAGACCTCAAGCCCTCGATCGAAATCGTCGATTCGAGTACAGGCAAGACCGTTTCGGTGGATGGCAAGCGCGACGCTCGCTACTCGCTGCCGGTCGGTGCAACGATCTTTATGGACAACGAAGCCGAAGTGCAGCCAGGTGACATCGTCGCCAAGATTCCTCGTGAAACAGCGAAGACCAAGGACATCACCGGTGGTCTGCCGCGGGTTGCGGAGTTGTTCGAAGCTCGGAAACCCAAAGATTACGCGATCATGTCAGACCGAGATGGTACGGTCACCTTTGGTGCTGACTCCAAGGGCAAGCGCAAGATCGTAGTGGTCGGCGACGACGGTTCGAGCCAGGACTTTACTGTGCCCAAAGGTCGACACATCATCGTCACGGAAGGTGATTACATCCGGAAGGGTCAAACCCTGGTGGATGGCTCACCGAGTCCACACGATATTTTGCGTATTCTTGGCCCAGTGCAGCTGGCCAAGTACCTTGTCGACGAGATTCAGGACGTCTACCGTTTGCAGGGCGTGAAAATCAACGATAAGCATATCGAAGTTATAGTGCGTCAAATGTGCCGTCGTGTGAAGATCCTGAGCCCAGGCGATACCAAATACTTGCCCGCTGAACAGGTGGAGCGCTACGACGTGGATGACACGAATGTTCGCATTCGCGAGCAAGGAGGCCAGGAGGCGATTATTGAGCCAGTGTTGCTCGGTATCACCAAGGCTTCGCTCTCGACTGATAGCTTCATTTCAGCGGCGTCTTTCCAGGAGACCACAAAGGTCCTTACCGAAGCTGCGATCAACAGCAAGGTTGACCACCTGCGTGGCCTTAAAGAGAACGTCATTATGGGACGTTTGGTTCCAGCTGGGACTGGCTCCTCGCAGTACCGTCGGCTTGAGTCGCGTGTGCGTGGAGCTGTTGAAGATGCGGCGCCCGTGCAAGTGGCGGCCGAAGCGGGTAGCTAATCGCTCGAGGATTCGTTTCGAGCCTCATCAGCCAAATAGGCTTGCATGAGGTTCGAAAATTGCCCCGTCTGGTCCTTATTTCAAGCCATCGATCAGCCCTTGGAGCGAGGCTGCTCCTTGATCCCACTCCAAGGGTTCGAGCCAGAGAATACGCTTGCTTTATTTATCTCATATTGGTACTGATACATGCCTCGCGTTAGGTGAAGTCGTGCGGATGGAAAGTTGCATCAGGACCGTGCGCGGCGTGATGAAGTGCTGTGGTCACGCAGCTTCTCAATCGGTGAGTATACAGCTTCGAATTCGCATTAGGATGAAGGAATATACAGCATGCCAACGATCAACCAGATAATTGCTAAAGGTAGAACCGTACAGAGAAACCGGACCAAGGCCCCGGCTCTGAAAGGTTGCCCACAAAAGCGCGGTGTGTGTACCCGCGTATATACGACGACACCCAAAAAGCCGAACTCAGCTTTGCGGAAAGTCGCTCGTGTACGTTTGACGAACGGTGTAGAAGTCACCTCGTACATCGGCGGTGAAGGGCACAACCTGCAGGAGCACAGTGTGGTGCTGGTGCGTGGTGGTAAAGTGAAAGATTTGCCAGGTGTTCGTTACCACATCGTCCGTGGTTCGCTCGACTGCTCCGGCGTGAACGCTCGTCGTCAGGGTCGCAGTAAATACGGTGCAAAGAGACCGAAGAGCTAAACGAAAAGACACGATCCTCACGATTGGAGTTAAATCATGGCACGTCGCCACGTAGCACAAAAAAGACCGGTTCTACCGGATCCTGTTTATAAAGACGAAGTTGTGACCAAGTTCGTCAATTGTATGATGAAGCATGGCAAGAAAGCTGCCGCTGAGAAGGCGTTCTACGGCGCCATGTCAGAGATCGAGAAGCAAGGCGGCGATCCGCTGGAAACGTTCCGCAACGCACTCGACAATGCTAAGCCGATGCTGGAAGTCAAGTCGCGTCGCGTCGGGGGTTCTAACTATCAGGTTCCCGTCGAGATTCGTCCCGAGCGACGTCAAGCACTCGCGATCCGCTGGCTGATTGAATTCTCTCGGAAGCGCAGCGGTCGTAGCATGCGCGAGCGGCTGGCTGGTGAGATTCTGGATGCTGCGAACAAGCGCGGTGCCACCATCAAGCGACGTGAAGACGTTCATAAGATGGCTGAAGCGAACAAAGCGTTCGCACATTACCGCTGGTAAGAGCGCACTCAATAAGATTAAACTGTTCGCGATCAGGGCCGAAGAGGCCCGCGAACAGTTTTTTTTATTTCCGAAGTAGCTCCTCATAAGAGAGTTCCTATGAAACCAAACGAGCTGCCCCGACTCCGGAACATCGGTATCATGGCCCACATTGATGCGGGCAAGACGACGACCAGTGAACGCATTCTGTTTTACACCGGCAAAATCCATAAAATCGGCGAGGTGCATGACGGCACGGCAACAATGGACTGGATGGAACAGGAGCAGGAACGTGGTATCACGATCACTGCCGCAGCTATAACCTGCTACTGGAAAGATCATACGATCAATGTCATCGATACACCGGGACACGTGGACTTCACAGTCGAAGTGGAACGTTCGCTGCGCGTCTTGGATGGAGCTATCGCGGTGTTCGATGGCGTGCATGGAGTTGAACCCCAGTCGGAGACTGTGTGGCGGCAGGCCGATAAGTATAAAGTCCCTCGACTGGCCTTCGTCAACAAGATGGATCGGGTCGGTGCGGACTTCGACATGTCGATCCAATCGATGCGCGAGCGCTTGGCAGCGAACCCTGTAGCGTTTCAACTTCCGATCGGGTCTGAGGATACCTTTCGCGGGATGATCGATCTCGTGACGATGAAGGCTCTGATTTGGGATGGCGATGCGCTGGGACAGAGCTTTCGGGTGGAAGAGATTCCGGCAGAACTGCAGGATGATGCCGAACTCGCTCGTGAGCAACTCATTGAAACGGTCTCCGAGTATGACGATCAGACCATGGAAAAATTCCTCGACGGTCAGGCCCTGAGCGAGGACGATATTCGACGAGCAGCCCGGAAGGGATGTATCGCCCTGCAGATTGTCCCCGTTTTCTGTGGGAGCGCTTTCAAGAATAAGGGTATTCAACCGCTCCTTGATGCTGTGATCGCTTATCTCCCCTCCCCTCTTGATCTACCCGAGGTGGAAGGGTTGAACCCTGAGGACGAAGCTAAGAAGCTGCATCGTAAGCGCCTGCCAGACGAACCCCTAACGATGTTAGCTTTCAAGATTCAAACGGATCCTTTTGTTGGACAAATCACCTATGTGAGAGTGTACTCGGGTCGTCTTGAGAATGGCGATACGGTCTCCAACATGCGGACGGGTAAACGCGAACGCATATCCAAAATCCTGCGAATGGAAGCCAATCAAAGGCAAGAGGTTAATGCAATCGAAGCTGGAGATATAGCTGCCGTAGCAGGTCTGAAGACGGTCGCTACCGGTGATACCCTCTGTGACGCCAAGCATCCCATCTTGCTCGAGTCGCTCGATATCCCCGAGCCGGTGATCTCGATTGCGATCGAACCCAAAAGCAGCGCAGATTCACAAAAACTGACCAAAGCCTTGGAGCGCTTTGAGAACGAAGATCCGACGTTCCGAGTGAGTAATAACAGTGAAACGGGTCAGATGCTGATTTCGGGTATGGGTGAATTGCATCTCGAGATTATTGTCGATCGCATGTTCCGAGAGTTTCGCGTTGCAGCTAACGTGGGCAAACCTCAGGTGAACTACCGCGAAACGGTTTCTTCCGAAACCAAGATCGAAAAAGTATTTGAGCGAGAAACAGAGAAACTCCATCAATTCGCGCGTGTGGTGCTCAAAGTTGAGCCTGGTGCAGCCGGTATGCCCCTTACCTTCGAGAATAAAGTGCCGAAAGAGCGCCTCAACGAGGAATTGGCTCGTGCCGTCAAGGCAGGGTGTGAGGAGGCTGTTCAGGTGGGTGTACTCGCGGGATATGCCATGACCGCTGTCAAGGCAACACTTCTGGATGTGACTGTCGATCCCGAACGCTCGGAAGCCAGTGCTTTTAAAATCGCTGCCAGCATGGGCATGCGAGATGCCTTCCGCAACGCCAAGCCGATCCTGCTGGAGCCAGTCATGAACCTGGAAGTCCTGGTGCCGGACGAATTCCTGTCCAACATCATCAAGGATCTCAATGCTCGTCGAGCGCGCGTGAACAACGTCGGCATGCGCGGGCATTTGCAGGAAGTCGATGCCACAGCTCCCCTCTCGGAGATGTTTGGCTACACAACAGATCTCCGTTCTGTCTCTCAGGGTCGAGCCACCTATACCATGCGGTTTGCGACTTATGAGCAGGTACCTGATTCTGTGCTGCAGAAAATAACCGGAGGTGGTTTTTAATCCGTTGACAAACCTCCGGCACTCCCGTTACAAAGGGTGCTCTACGGTTTGGGGTTGTAGCTCAGTTGGTTAGAGCGCTACGTTGACATCGTAGAGGTCCCCAGTTCGAGTCTGGGCAGCCCCACCATCCCAAATCAAAGTATAAAGTCCCCGGTTTTTTAGGCCGGGGATTTTTGTTTGTAGAGTTTGTTAGGTCTGAGCGAAGAGGGATGCGGCATATTCCGGTGGCGAGAATTCCTTGAGGTCGGCTGCTTTCTCTCCTACTCCAATATAGCGGATCGGTAGTTCGAATTTACGTCGAATTCCTATGATCACGCCACCCTTGGCTGTGCCATCCAGCTTGGTGATGACGAGACCCGTCAGCTGTACGATATCCTGGAAAGCTTTGACTTGCTGGAAAGCGTTTTGTCCAGTCGTGGCATCGATCACCAACCAGACTTCGTGGGGAGCACCTGGCAATTCCTTGCCGACCACACGTTTGACTTTAGCAAGCTCGTCCATCAATTCCTGTTTGTTGTGGAGGCGTCCCGCTGTGTCGATCAGTAGGACGTCAACTCCGCGCGACTTCGCAGCCTTGACGCCATCAAAAGCCACCGATGCCGGATCTGAACCCTGCTGATGCTTGATGACCGGTACCCCCAGTCTATCACCCCAAACCTGTAGCTGCTCGATGGCAGCGGCCCTGTAGGTGTCGCCTGCGCAAAGAAGAACGGAGCGACCCTGGGCTATGTATCGGGCTGCAAGCTTGCCAATACTGGTTGTTTTGCCAACTCCATTGACCCCAACGATGAGAATCACCTGAGGACCCTCGGCCGGGATGGCTAGCGCTTTTTCTTCCCGTCCCATGGCTTGAACAACGGCCTCTTCTAGTGCCCCAGCAATAGCATCCCAGCCGACACCTTCGCTCTGTCCTAAGAACTTTTTACGCAGACTCTCGACCAAGTAATCTGCAGTCTCAACTCCCATGTCGCTGCGATAAAGTACCTCATGGATCTGCTCCAAAGTGGATTCATCGAAGACCTTTGATGTGCCAAGCATACGGGCGATGTTGTCTTGTAACTGCTGGCGGGTCTTGCTCAAGCCCGCCTTGAGACGCCCCAGCCAGGACCCGGTATTGTCTTGCAGGATGTCCTGAACCTCTTGCGGCCGCTCGGGGGCACGCGGTGCCGGGACAGATGGCGGTTCGGACTTGGGTGTGAGGGCAGTCGGAGTCCTCTTTTCTGTTTTGGGGAGCGAGGGTGCTGGAGGGGGAGTTGATACTTTTCTGCGGGTCAAGACCCAAAACATCACCGCGGCAATCACAACAAGTAAGCCTGTGACGATCAAGGCTTCCCAGGACCATGACGATGTTTGCACGGGATCAGCAAGCTCTTGATGGTTAGGGGACTGTGCAAAGACGTCGGGCACGAACTCGAACATCAGAAAAACCTTTCCTCGCAAAAACTCGATGAACCCATGAAAGCGATAAGGACCCGCTACCTTCCGTGTGATCGAAGGAATGACGCTGTCAGGCCCGAGGCGTTCCATACTAGCCAGATTTCCGATAAAACTATAGCACGAATCCTTTCTTAGGCGGCGCTATGGCACGAGTTCTCAGTTCCCTCGCTTTTCTTGGCCTCACTTTTGGAAGTGCCTCCTTTGGCCTCTCGGCACAGCCACAGGCAACTGTTGAGCCACAAGCCCTAACAGATTGGGATCGTGTGATTAGGGGGTTTCGTCGGGACCATAACTTCACACTGGGGCTGGGCCGCGCCATGCATCGGTGGGAGGGTAACGTGCCAGGCCAAGCAGATCGCTTTCAGTTCTCGAGCGAAGGTTGGCAGCTGGACTTTGGTTATAGTTTCCATCTGCCCCTTGGCTGGGGATTTGGGTATACGCTGGGTACGCAAACTGGCTTTGGCTTTAGTGAGTCATCGGGCAGCGGATTTCGCACCGCTTTCACTTTGCATCTTCCCGGCTGGGAAGTGGGTCTCATCTGGAACTTAAACGAACGCTGGCGTTTCTTCTCCAGTCTCATCTACAGCTGGCAACGCGTCGATCGCTTGCAGCTACCTCCAGAGCGGGGAAGCCAAAAGGTGGCTCTGACCGGCGACGCTCGAGGCTACCGCTTCGCCATCGATTACTTTTATAACTTATCCTGGGGTCTTCGGGTCGAGGGTGAGGCCCTGGATTTTTCTTACGATTCAAAAGAAGACTTGGACCTGCGAAAAACCGGACGGACGCTGCGTCTTGCAATTGTTAAACACCTCCTTTAGACGATCGTAAGCTACTGAAATATAAATAGAAACAAGAGTCCGACAGAGCAGATTTAGTTCGTAGGTCGAGGTCCGAAGCATTAAGAGCAGGGTAGATCAGCGGGGTAACCTGGCTAGTGGAGTTCTCAAAGGGGAGGCGAAATGCGACCGCTACTGATCACTGCGCTGTTCGTGTTCCATACAGCCTGTGGGGTTCAAGAACCCCCGAGGCGCGCGATAAGCGAGCACGAGAGCGGCTCAGCTAACTTCCAAGACAAGCAGGATTCAGCCTTCCATAGCTTGACAGGATGGCAACAAAAAGTTGGCTTTTACGTTGACGACGCAGCGCCTGATCTTGTCGTTGAAAGCGCTATCGAGGCTGCCGAAACTTGGAACGATGCCGTCGGTCGTGAGGCCCTCGACTTCTCGGGTGTGGCTCGATTGAACCGAGGTGATCAGCTCTACTCGAGCCTCGATGATACTCTCACGGTTCTATATTACGAGAGGCGTTGGAGCCAGACGACAGGTAAATCCTCGACGACTTTAGCGACGACGGTTTGGGAAAACGCGGTGGATTCCGACCGCATCGTCAAAGGTGATGTTATCCTTAATGCTGAGACCTACAAGTTTTTGGACGCTCAGGAGCCGGTTCCTCAGGATGTCCTGCCAGAGACTCTCGTCGATGCGCAAACCGTGCTGGTTCACGAATTTGGTCATCTCCTCGGTCTCGACCATGTCGACGTTGAAGAGGACCCCGAGTCGGTGATGCACGCAAAAACCTTCATCGGCCCTAAGATGACCTCCCGAGCCCTTAGCGAAAAGGATATGTCCAACGCGCGGTCGCTGTACGATTGAGTCGCAGAGCTCAACTTTCGGGGCCTTAGACCGAAAGGTCAGAAAAGGAGGGGTCCCGCATGAGCAAGCCGCAGCAGCCTGCGCCTAAAGAGCGTGGAACAACAGATGAGGTTGAGATTCTTCGTGATATCATCAAAAGAGATCCCTATTTGATGGAGAAGGTGCTAAACCGAATCCGTCATCTCCGCCAAACGTCTGCTACGGGATTGATTGACCAGATGGCAAAAAAGCAGGTAGATCAGCTCGAGGAGCAGAGAAACAAGCGAGGGCGTCCCCGTTGAAATCTTCTTCCTTTCTCATAGGTTGGATCTTTGTCGCTGGGGGTACCTGGGGTTGCCGTGCGACGTCAGGGGATCCGGGTGAGGTCTTGGAACAGAGTCGCGCCACTCGACCGGCTTGGGTTAGCGAATTGTTAGTCCCCCCCAGTCTGCAACATGATCAGCTGCAGTGGGTGAACGAAAAAATTCAGGTTTACGACCTCACGTTGGGTCTGAAACAGGCTCACGCGGCAGCTTTGCACGAGGCTCGACTGGAAACGTGGGCGCTGATTCAGACTTATTGGCAGGAACAGGGGTTGATTGCTATTTTGACATCTGAAGAACGGCAAAATCTCGGCCTGCAGCTCCGTCAAATTCTCGAGCGTCAGATGGATGAGCAGTTGGTACAGGACATTTATTTCGAGAGGCGAGCGGAAGGAGATCGGCGGGATGAGTCGCGGGAGTCCTTCGTGATCTACGTCCATGTGATGATGCCAAAAGCGAAAATCGTTCAAGTCTTCGCTGACTTAAGACAAGCCTTTCAAGCTAGTCAGACACCTGCACTGCGCAGCCTCGCGCAAATGAAGCGGGCTTTTCCTCTTCAGCTCTAGCTGTCCATCGAAGGTATTCAAAGCCCATAAGGGCTTGCCTTTCCGCCTCGGGGTCTGCAGAATGTAAGCCACTTGGGTAACCCGACTGAAGCCATGGGGTGTTGCATCAAGAGTGTTTCGATCGGAACAGCCAGAAGCCCTGGACAAGGCTCCTTCAGAGTAAGCTTAAGATCCTTCGAGCACACTGACAGGGAACGGCATGGCTGAAAAAACTAAGCTAGGCTTTGCACATGCCGGAACAAGGCTATTCTACATCCTTCATGGCTCCACTTTGGTGGATTCGAGCGTTTGAGTTTGCACTGCAGATGCGGCGACTCGAAACTGATCCCTACACGATGAGTGTAGCAGCGGGCCTCAGTCCTGCTTTGACGGATGCTGAGCTCAATGCTCTCCTAGTTGTTTTGCAAGCAGCCCAAGCACAGATTCTTCAGGGTCAGAAGTGGTTGAGCTTCTCACCAGAATCTTTGCAGAAAAATAATGCTGGTATCGGTCGGACCCGCAGTTTCCTCTTTCTTCGCCTGCTTCAAGTGCTGCGTGCGCTCCAAGTCTCTGCCCCTGGTAACCAAGAGCCAACAGAGCCGATTCTCCTCTTTGACCGCGAAGAGCGACGCAGAGATCCACAAGGAAGCCAGCGCACCATGTATCGATTGGCACCTATGGCGATCGAACTCCTCCTTGGCTTTGGAGAGCCCTATGCGGAGCTTACCCGTCTTTTGGATGGCAAACCCCGTGTGCACCGCTTGCTCGGACGCTACCAACCTCTGCCGCTCCGGCCTTCGGTCTGGCTGGATCTCGTTCAACTGGAACAGTACATTTTTTTGCAACTGCAGAAGGCTTCACTTTGGGAAAAGAGTAACTTCCGTTGGGATGCCGTATTTGGTCGAAGTTTTGATGCTATTTTCACGGGTATCGATATTCCGATTCGCAAGGATCAGGTGCAAGACACCAGTCCCTTTCGGAGGCGGATGCGAGTTTTGAGTCGTGTCGGACGCAAGTTAATGGACCAAGGGGTCCTTAAAAATCCTCAGGAAATCGATTATCTCGCCATCGATCAGGAAGGGGATCCATTGACCGTGGTGTGGCAGCTGCATGATACCGAGGGTCGAGAGCGCGAGCTTAGAGCCTATGAAATGCGTTGTGCCCGATACTTCCGCGAGCAGACCCTGGAAGCGAGCTTGAAGAAGTTGACTCCCGTGCTTCTGCCTGGCGCTGTTGAGACTGGAGTCCAGTTGTGGCGTGATATCGAGGAAGCCGAGCGGCAGGTCCCGATCGGTTATCTTCGCGTTGAAGGCAATCTTCTTCTGGCCCTACCCGCTCTGTTTCTAGAGTGGTCACTGCGTCGGGAAGCAACCGATATTCTCAGCTTGCCGGGATGGATCAAAGACAGTGCTGCCGTACAGATTCTCCGCAGCGACCGACCGATGCTAGAGCGTTTGCAAAGCTTCGCTCAAATCATCATCGATCAACCCGAATACCAGAGGGATATCGAAGAGGTTCCTCGGGGGAGCTTCGCAGCACCCGTCAGTCTCAAGCAGCGGGAAGTACTCGAATACCTCGCTTTGCACACGAATAAACAAAGTTCGACCCGCGATGGAAGTCCGCAGCTTGCTGATGCTCAGCCTTCCCGGACACCTGCTCGTGCTAATCCGGTGTTGTCACAACAACCGGCGCGGAAGGCGCCTACGGATGCTGACATGCGTCGGCAGGCAAGTGAAGAATTGCAGCGAATGAGAGAAAAAGACCCCAAGCGATATCAGGGTCTGAAGCAGACCTACCTCGAAAATCTCGAATTAGAGAAAAAGCAGATCATTCTCGAGATGAAGGAGCGAATGCAGCCCCAGGCCTTCGACGATCACCTGAAGTACAGCCTTGTGAAGTACATGGTTGATAATCCTAGACTCTGGCAAGCTGATGGCCGCATGGCTCCTTGACGAAGCAAGGCATCTGCCATTTGCAAAGGTTGATAGGTGTTACGAAGCAAGGTAGCCGTTTACGATCGCGAGTATTTGCTCTTTTTGCACCGGCTTCACCAGGAAGGCATTGACTCCTAAGTCCTTCGCCTGAGTCAAAGCATCGGATCCGGTTTCAGTCGTTAGCATGCAGATAGGGATCTTGGCTAGTTTCGGGTCTTTTTTGATCTCTGCGACCATTTCAAGGCCGCTCATCCAAGGCATATTGATATCGGAAAAAATCAGTTGAACATCGGGATGATCCCGAAGTTTGTTGAGCCCATCTTTACCATCACCTGCTTCGATGACCTCGATAGTCTGCCCCCCCAGGTGTCCGACCACAAGCCGCCGAGCGGTCAACGAGTCGTCAACGATCAGGATTTTCTTGCTCATTAGGCGTCATCCTTGCGCATATAGATTTATACTATTTTAGCAGGTCAGCTGCGCGGATCAAGGGCATCTCGGAGCGCATCTCCCATGAGATTGAGCGCCATGACCAAAACGAAGATGGCGAGACCAGGAATAACAGCCAAGTGCGGTGCCTGACTCATCTCGACCTGACTTGCCTGTCCAAGGAGACCGCCCCACGTCAGGACAGAATCGCGAGCCCCAAATCCGAGAAAACTGAGACCTGCCTCAACTATGATCACACTGGACAACGAAAAGGTTGCATGCACCACCAGCGGCGAAAGTATGGCTGGTAGGATGTGCTTGAAGATCAAGCGCTGGCTACTTGCTCCTAAGGCTCGGCTTGCCTGGACGAACTCTCTCTCCCGCACCGAAAGGACCTGACCTCGCACCAGGCGAGCTGTGCTGGTCCAGCCGCTAGCTGCGATGGCAAAGACCACAGTGTAAAGGCTTGGGCCTATGATGGCCGTGAGCGTCAGAGCCAGCAGAATGCCGGGAAAGGCCATAAAAATATCGACGATGCGCATCGTAACGAGATCGAACCAACCCCTCCAGTACCCACTCAAGAGTCCAAGCAAGGTTCCGAGACTGAGGGACAGTGCTACAGTCAATGCTGCAACATAGAGAGAAATCCGGGAACCATAGAGCATGACTGTCAGAATGTCTTGGCCTTCCATGTCACAGCCAAGCCAGTGCTGAGCGTTAGGGGGGCAAAGCCGATTGATGAGCTCGGATTCGCCGAGAGGATGTGGCGCAAGCCAAGGGGCACCGATAGCTGCGAACAACGTAAGCCCCAATACCACGATGCCGACGATGAAGCGTGGATTGCTCCAAAGTTTTCTCATGATGCGCTGGCGTGGATGCAGGGAAACCACCGATTGCATGCCCTCTCCTTTTACGAGCTCAAACGAATACGAGGATCGACCAAGGAATAGGTCAGATCAGTGATAAGATTGACAAAGAGATAGGACCCCGAGAAGAGGAGGACGCAACCTTGGACGACCGGATAATCACGGGTGTTGATCCCCTCAATCAACAGACTGCCTAGTCCAGGCCAATCGAAGATGCGCTCCGTGACAATAGCTCCGGTCAGCAAGACTCCAAATTGAAGTCCGATGACGGTGACAAGTGGAAGCGAGGCATTACGAAAGGTGTGGTTCATGATCACACTGAATTCGGAGCAGCCTTTAGCCCGGGCTGTTCGCACAAAATCCTCTTTCATGGTGTCGAGCATGGAATTACGGGTCATGCGACTGAGCGCTGCGGCTAGCGCCGTTCCCATGGATAACGAGGGAAGGACGAAACTGCTCCAATCCGCTCGCTCGGACACCGGTAGCCAGCCCAGATGAACCGCAAAGAGCAAAATCAGCAGAGGTCCCAGCCAAAAGGTGGGGATAGCGACGCCGGACACGGCAAAGGTCATGGCTACATAATCAACAGCCGTGCCAGCTTTGACGGCACTGATCACCCCCAAAGGAATCGAGATAGCGAGTGCGACCAAAAGCGAGCAGATCGCCAGCTGAACAGTTGCTGGAATCCGTTCGATTAGCAGTTCGGTGACAGGCTTCTGATAGATCAGACTTTGCCCTAGATCACCCTGTGCCACGTGGCCGACATACGAGCCAAGCTGATGGAGCAAGGGTTGATCAAGACCCAGGGCGCTACGCAGAGCCTGCTTGTCCTCAAGACTCGCATAATCACCGAGTATGGCGTCGACCGGATCACCGGGGACAAGATGGATCATAAAGGCGACGATGATCAAGACTCCAAGACAGACTGGAATCAGTCCAGCCAGACGCTTCAGGAGAAAACCTAGCACGGGATGATCCTCCTCGCTTATTGAAAGTAGGCCTGTCGCAGAGAAGCATAACGTCCGTCAGCAAACAGGGTAAATCCCTGGAGCCCGCGGTTCACGACCGCGAAATTGTCCTCATGCCAGAGGAATACGTACGGGAGATCCTTATCGACTAACTGCTGTATCTCCTTGTAAATATTGACTCGCTCCTCGCGGTTGTTGGTGCTTCGCCCCTTCTTCAGCAGTGTATCCAAAGCAGGGTTTGTATACCAGCCGCGGTTCGCGCCATTGGGCGGAAAGCTGTCGGTAGCAAAGGCGTGGCGATAGATATCGGGATCTTTGAAGCCAACCCAGTTGAGGCTCCAGAGTTGCACGCGTCCGGCGTCAACATCTTGCTTGAAGCGCCCCCATTCCATTGGCTCAACTTTAACCTTGATCCCAACCTTTTTCAGCTGGCTCGCGATGGCTTTGGCTACACTGATGCGTGTGATATCGGTCGTGGTTTTGAAGCTCAATTCGAAGCGCGCTTCGCCCTTCATGGGAAAACCCGCAGCATCCAGGATTTTTTTGGCTCTCTCGAGGTCCTGGGTTCTTGGTTTCAGGCTGCTGTCATAGAAGGGAGACTGTGTAGGGAGAAGGGTGTTCGCAGGCGTGGCCATACCCCCAAGGATGATATCGATGATCTCCTGCTTTTGAATAGCATAGGCGATGGCTTCACGTACGGCGAGACTCCCAGTAAGGGGATCACGTAGGTTAAAGCCGAGATATGTTGTCTTGAGGCCCGGTCGACGAATCACGCTGAGACGTGGGTTCTTTTTCTCAATGGCCTTGACGGTGTCTCGGCTAATGCTGTTTTGAACTAGATCGATCTCTCCTGTCTGGAGTTTCGCAAAGCGAGTCTTCTCATTTTTTACGATCTTCAGCTCGAGCAGTTCAAGTTTTGGAGCGTCGCTGCCACTGTATTGGGGATTTTTCTCCAGGACGATCGTATTGATGTCGATGCTCTTGAGACGATAGGGCCCGCAGGTCGGCAGTTTAAGGGGGTCAATCAGTTTTTCTTGGGCTGATTTTGCTGGCAGGATGCCGACGACGAGATTGGTGATGAAGCTAGCGTCCGGCTCTTTCAGCCGGAACTCCAGAGTCTTTTGATCCTTGACTTTGATGCTGCTAAGAGTCGCAAAGGATCCACTCCGCGCGAGACCTCGGCCGGTAAGCAAGGACTGGTAAGTGGCACTGACATCCTGCGCTGTGAGTGGACTCCCATCGCTGAACCGCAAACCATCCCTGAGGCTGATCTCGAGCGTATCGTCTTTGATCCAGCGGGGCAAGGCTGCTGCGATGCCGGGTACACTATGTCCTTCAGCGTCAAAGGTGATAAGTGAACAGTGAACGAGGTCCTCTACATACTGGCTGTTTGCGTCCACACTCTGACGTGGATCAAAGGTCCGAACGGAATCCTCCAGGGCCAAGGTGAGTTTCGTGCGGCCTGCGCTGAAGGAAGGCTGGCTGCCGAGTGCGGTGTGCGCCACTAACCCGAGCAGGCAAAGACGAGCTAACCGGTTCATGATCCCAACTCCCACGAAAGTAAACCCAGCGAAGTCTTGTCTGAGTTTTCATTATTGCATAAGTTGCCAAGCTTTGAGGAGCGGAATACCGAGGTCCCCTTCCTTGATGAAGAGCCGCAGGGTAGACTAGACCAAGGTTCTAATCTTCTGAAAATAATGCTAAAATTATCCGTGCGACCCGGAATAGGCGAATTCCCTCAAGTTCACCGCCTTGAGACCCGATGATTAACCTTGACGAGAGGCGCCCAGCTGAGGCAGAGGATATAGTACACAAGGATTGCCATTTCCCTGGTATGGTTCAACGAACCCGTGTAAGTCCCTTCGTAGAGCGTCCATGTCATTGAGAAACTGAGGTATAGTGTGAGGCCGTGGCCGATCTTGCTCCCCGAGCAACCTGCAGGTCCCTAGAGTTGAAATTTGCAACCCTCACCCCACCTGTTTTGTCACTCGTATCGAGAGCCGCAGGAAAGCCTCAAGACGCGCTGTGGCGCTCAGTCTGCCCCCAGGAGGGCTGACTTGAGAGCCTGCCCACGACACCCAGCGCCGACCGGAACAAGACCCTACGTGCGAGGTAGCTCGTTCTTCCAAAGGTCGATCTTTGGCAAGGACGCGAAAGTAGATCTAATCTTTGCTTGTCCATAAACGTCAGGAGACATTTCAGAATGGCAGAAAAAGCGAAATCCAAAAAGGCCAAGTCGACCGCAAAGAAGGCGCCTACTCGAACCAAAAAGGTGAGCGAGTCGATGGCGGAGAGCAGCGAAGAGATGGTGGCTCGGAAGAACGTCAAGAAGCCAGCAACTGCCGCACGGCTTAGGGATGACAGAAAAGCTCACGACGAAGAACTTGACTCGGCCGACTTTGAGGACGGACTGCCTCCGCTCGAACAGAAGTTCGCAGCTCCCATGGAAGACTCTCGCGACACTCAGCCACCTAGCTCTTTCATCGTTCCTAGACTGAACTCGACGGTCAAGGCGGAGCCGGAAGCTGAAGAGCTGAAGGTTCGACTGTCGCGTTCGCTGATTCGGAAATTGCGTGAACAAGCTGCGGACGAAGGAATTACCTTTGAGGAATTCGTAACCGAACTGCTGTCGGAGAGCGTCGTCCTGCGTGCCTGGGAAATTGTTGAGCGAAAGAACCAAATGAAAGGCGGCAACGCGCCAGCTCTTGGTCAGAATCGCAGCCATGGTAATTCCAACAGCGCAGGCGGCAACAATAATAGTAACAACAATAGGGGTCATCGCGGCCACAAAGGTCAGCGGGGCATGAGTCATATGCGTTATCAAAGTATTATGGAAGATAAAGGGGCCTTCCTCGAATACGTGCGAAGTCAGGAACGCAATCGTCGCTGAGTTTTGCTGGTGTCTCTTGGAGTCGATCGATGCAGCTGTGGTTTTATGAGGCCTATGGTGACGAGCTCCTTGCTGGCTTCAAAGCGCGCGACGTCCTATTTCGGGGGCAATCCGATTTCCAGCGCATCGATGTAATCGAGACCTATGGTGCCGGTCGGATGCTCCTGCTCGATGGATTGGTGATGGTCAGCACATCGGATGAGTTCATCTATCACGAACTCATAGCTCATGTCCCTTCGCTCCATCATCCTAAACCTGAGAACGTGCTCGTGGTCGGCGGCGGCGATGGCGGGACAGTGCGCGAGCTGCTGAAGCATCCCGATATCAAACAGATTTCCCTTTGTGAGATCGACGGCCTAGTTGTTGAGGTTTGTGAAAAATACTTTCCCGAACTCGCATCTGGGCTCCGGGATCCTCGTGTCCGACTTGAAATCGGCGATGGGGTGGCTTTTGTCCGTGAATCAGTTTCCGCAAGTTTTGATCTCGTCATCGTAGATTCGACAGATCCTTCAGGTCCCGGTGAGGCTTTGTTCACTGGGGATTTCTATAAAAATGTAGCACGCCTCTTGCGGCCTGGGGGCCTCATGGTCTGCCAGTCTGATTCTCCCTGGCAGGATACGGCTGTCCTCAAACGCATCCAGCGCAATGTGAGAGCAGGTTTTCCATTTAGCCATCCCTACATCGCAAGTATCCCGAGTTATCCGCATGGGCTTTGGTCCTGGACCTTGGGAGCTTTGCATCCGCTCGATCTCTGCGCTCCGGATGTGAAACGGCTTGCGGCACTGCAGCAAAACTATCCGCTGCGCTATCTTAACGAGGATGTCCTGCGTGGACTCTTTTCACTTCCAAATTGTTTTCGACAAAGGATGAGTGTCTGACGTTCAGGTTGGGAAGGTCTTTCGTTAGCGGAGTCGCACCTGGAGTCTTTTTGTGGGGGACCGGCTCCCCATCTGCAAGACAGCGGTGGAACCGGTTTGTAGTGGAGGGAGCGTCTTCAGGAGACACTCACCTCCGTGCTACTAGTGCAGTCCATACACACCAAGCACCACCTCCTTTCCTAGGCATTTAGCCTATAGGACCTATAAACCGCGGTGCATCCGCATTGGCCAGAGGGTCCTGAGGAGGATTATATCATCAAAAAAACTCCGTATGGAAGCCGACTTATTGGCGGTCAAGATGCCTAGAGTTTTACGAAGAACGTCTCACGATAGAACCGCAGCTCAGCGATGCTTTCTTTGATGTCGTCCAAAGCCCTGTGACTATTGGCTTTAGCCGGCGCTGTGGGGCCACCGGGATACCAGCGGCGGACGAGTTCTTTCAGGGTGCTGACGTCAATCATCCGATAATGCAGGTATTCGTGAACGCTCGGCATGTGTTGCATGAGAAACATACGATCCTGGGCGATGGAATTGCCACAGAGAGGGGCCTGGCGAGGACCAACGTGGGTTTTCAGGAACTCGAGGACCTGCTGCTCCGCACTTGCTAGGCTTACATCGGAAGCTAGCACAGCCTTCCAAAGGCCGGATTTCGTGTGATGATCCTGACACCAAGCATCCATCTTGCCAAAAAGGCTTTCAGGATGTTGGATGATCAGTTGCGGACCCTCAACGACGACCTCCAGCTCCTTATTCGTGATCAGGACGGCAATCTCCAGAACCTCGTCAGTGGCAGGCTTCAGTCCTGACATTTCCATGTCGATCCACACCAAAAGCGGCTCTTTTTTTTCCTGCATACTTTGCTCCTCGGGCTATGACCAGTGCTTGGGGTCTGGGTTCCGGTGAGGCTTGAGGCGCCTTGGGCTTCTCTTCGCTGGTTTGAGAGTCTCGATCGGCCGGACCTTTTCGCTCCCTAGGGCGTTCCGACCCTACCGGGCGAAGCGGACGCTCTGAAACTTGACAATTTTTATCGATTTATCATAGTTCCCAATCTATCATACTTTCATTGCTTCCTAAAGCGGAGCTACCCTAACCCCCTATCTACCTGAGGAGCTTGTAAATCTCTATGGCGAACAACCCACAGCGGCGATGGCAGTCGCCCAGTCTCTTCATAATGGCGGCATTGCTCGTAGGCTTTACGTCCTTCACGACGCGTCTAACGGCCCAGGCGGCTTTCAAAATTAATGGGAAAACCTACACAGTCGAGGATTTGGCCAAAGATCATCAGGGTAAATTTTTCGAAATCGAGCAGAAAAAATACGAACTCATCTCCGATCTAGCCCGTGAAAAGTATTTGGAAGAATTCTTCCAGAAGCTGTCTGAGAAAGACAAGGTCAGTGTCGAAAAAGCTCGCGAGGACTATCTAGCCTCGCGAACCAAAGTGTCTGACTCTGAGATCAAAGATGCGCTGGATAAATTCAAAGACTACCCGCAGCTCAAAGACCGCAGCGATGCCGAGAAAAAAAAGCTGATGGTGGATTATTTGCAGCGTACGAAAGCCCAAGACGTCTTCGAATCGATCTTGGCGGAAGGCATCTCAAAAAAGCAGCTTGAAATCCAATATCCCGAACCCAAGGAACCCGTCTACAAGTTGACGGTCACCGATCAAGACCCCGTCAAATATGGCCCGAATCCTAAAGATACCAAGCCTTTCGGCTGTAAGGGCAACGATTGTCCGATCACGATCGTCGAGTATTCGGAGTTCCAATGCCCTTTCTGCGAACGTGTGCAACCCGCGGTTCGGCGTCTGATGGGCGAGTATAAGGGTAAGATCCGTTGGATCGTTCGTGACTTTCCCCTCGGCTTCCACAACCGGGCGCGTCCAGCCGCCGTTGCCGCGCACTGTGCTAAGGATCAAAACAAGTTTTGGGAAATGTACGAAGAGCTTTTCAAAAACCAGAAGAGCCTGGAGGACGCCGACCTTCGAAAGGCCGCGCAGACGATCGGTCTGGACCTAAAAAAATATGACGAATGCTTTGCAAAGCCTGCCAAAAAGTTTGAAATCATTGATGAAAATTTCCGTTCGGGCGAGAAGCTTGGCGTGACGGGAACTCCCGCTTTCTTCATCAACGGTCGGCGCCTTTCTGGGGCCTTGCCTTACGAAGAATTTAAGCGCGTGATCGATAGTGAACTTGCCAAAAAGTAAGCCGTATTCCCAATAAGACCGGGGTGATCCTTCGGTCTTTTCCTCAAGAATCTTCGCTTCCTTCCGATACGGACGTCAATCGGCGAAACCGGAACGGGAGTCTTTTGCATGTCGGCGCAATCCAGGGAAAATCGAAGGGTTACACGTCTCCGGTTACCTAAGGCCTTAAAGGTGGTGATCGGCTCGATTGGAGCTCAGATACGCTACGAGGTCAGCACGCGAGATATATCCCATACGGGCTTTTTTCTCGAGTTTGAGAGCCCTGGCCGTTTCCCTTTCAACCAGTCGAGTATCCTTGAAGTTTGGGCTGAGTTAGAACCCGAATGTGCAATCTTTTTCAACGGGAAGATGGCCCGAGTGGTTCCCAAAGAGAACGCTGTGCTAGCCGAAATGGGGGCCGGTATTGCCATCAAAATAGTCCTGATCGACAAGGAGAACGAGAAGATTCTCCAGGACTTTATCAGCCGCAAGGTAACCGAACAGGACAACGGTCGTGGAGACGCTGCATGAAACGTCATATGCTTGTTCTAACGACCCTGATCTGGACAACATGGGCCTCCCAGGCATCGGCCGTGGTTAAGACGAAGCCGGCAGCCCCTAGTTCCAGCCGATCGACAGAACAGGTAGACGATCAGGATGCTCAGCGTGCCGCCAAGGATCTCCAGGTTCGTCGTGTCCAGAATATGCTCAGTTCACCCCGTCCTCAGAACTCTCAGCTCTCGCGCGACCCCTAACGCTCTGATCCTGCAGCAAGATGCAAAGACCGGGGTTTTGCTGGACGAGCCCCGCTGAATTGATTAGAGTAATTGATACAAGTTTCGTATCAAGGTGCCGACTAGCGAGGTCATTCATGGAATGGAAAGCCGTCAGGATTCCAGAAGGAAGCAAACTCTTCAGGATCCACCGCTTCAATTTTCTGCATCAGGGTGTCAATTATCTTCTGGAAATCAACGAGCTTGGATCGACTAACTGGGTCGGTCACGGCGAGCATGCAACGGACCAGAGCAGTGTGATACCCTCGGTGAGTGGCCACTCGATGGAAGAGTGTCTCAGCAAACTGATCGAAAAAATCAATAAGCGCTCCACCTGAAGAGGCCTGAACTGTGAAGCTGGGAATTGAGGTTCTTGCTGCTCATCCTTCGCTAGCCAATCACTGGGGACGTTGTGCGCTCCTTTGTAACCAGGCGTCTGTTACGCAAAACTTCGTTACAGCCTGGTCCCTGTTGCAAGAGATCCTTGGCGACCGGCTTAAGGCTTTCTTTGGTCCCCAACATGGCTTCCATGCGACCGTTCAGGACAACATGATAGAGACCGGGCATAGCACCACGGGACCGTTTGGAAAGCCTGTTTATAGCCTTTATTCCGAAACGCGGGAACCGCTGGCCGAGATGCTGGAGGACATCGACACGATCGTTGTCGATCTACAGATCGTCGGATGCCGTGTCTACACCTTCAAGTATACGATCGCCGGTTGCCTCCGGGCTGCTCGAAAGTACGGCAAACGAGTCGTTGTCTTGGACCGGCCGAATCCCTTGGGTGGCACGCAGATCGAAGGAAGACTCCTCCATCACGAGGCTAAGTCGTTTGTAGGTGAGTTCTCCATTCCCTTGAGGCATGGTCTTTCGGTTGGGGAGGCAGCCCTCTATTTCAATCGCTCCATTGGCGCCGAACTGGACGTGGTCCGCATGGAAGGATGGAGCCCTGCAAGCTACTGGGGGGATAACTATCGCCACTGGATCCTCACCTCTCCGAATCTGCCGATCCTCGATGCTGTCTATGTTTACCCCGCGACCGTGATGCTCGAAGGAACTAATCTTTCCGAAGGTCGAGGCACGGGACTGCCTTTTCTTTTTGTGGGTGCACCTTATATCAAGGACGGACAGGCATTCGCCAAACGTGTCGAAGACTACTACAAGACGTCGGCTATCTTTCTGCGTCCATCCCAATTCCAGCCGACCTCGCAGAAGTGGGCGGGTCAAACTTGTCAGGGCTTTCAGATTCATGTGCAAGATCCCAAACAGATCCACACCTTTCCGCTCGGCTTGGCTATTATTCGGGCCGCGATGGATCTTGCACCTCAAGCATTTGCATGGAAGCAGCCGCCCTATGAGTATGATTATGTGAATTTGCCTATCAACTTGATACTTGGACATCTGCATGCCGATCGTCATCTGATCGATGGTCTCATTCTTGACGATGGTTTTTGGAACGAAGGCTTGGCTCAGTATCGCCAGGAAGCAGCAGGGGTGCTGCTCTACTCTCGTGATTTCCTTACGGAGCCTTGGTAGCTGCACTGGAGTGCGGCTCAGTCAAGCTCCGAAACAATTCTGATTCCCGAATATTTTCGAAATCTTTATCGTGACGAGCCGTCTGCTGCAGGCGCGGGTCAAGGTCGATCGCTTCACGGAGTGAGCCTAGCGCCTCGGTCGAACGGCCGAGCACTGCCAGCACACAGGCCTCGTTGTACCGGGAGGTGGCGTCCTGAGGGTCGACTCGTGTCGCCTGAGAAAAAACTTTCAATGCGCTTTCGAGCTTGTTCATGCGGTAGTAAGCCAATCCCAACCCGTTGTAGAACTCGCTCCGTCGAGGATCAAGTAAAATGGCCGAGTTGAAAGAGTCAACCGCTTCTTCGTGAAGAGCGAGATTTTCCGATAGCACCTCGCCTTGCAATGCGTAAAGCATACTCGAGCCAGGAATCTTTTCCTGCAAGTCTTCCAACACCTGGATAAAATCATTGAGCCGCTGATTCTGTTCGTAGGCTTTGTGGCTGAAGCTCACCCACTCCATCGGGTTTTTGGCCGATCCAATCGCCAAAACGAAGTGCTTGCGTGCTTCCTCGAAGCGCTTGGTCTTACTCAGAAGGAGCTTCCCCATATGGGCATGCACGAGACTCTTCTTGAAGGCATCGAGAGTGTGAGCCTCTTCGATCAGCTGCTTGAGTAGAGTCTCAGCTTCGCTCTGGCGATTGAGATATGTGTAGAGAAGAACGGCATCGTTGATTGAGGCCTCACGGAAGTTTTTATGCTGGGATCGCAACTGAGCGTAGATCTGGTGAGCCTCGTCGTAACGCTTTTGGTCCGCATAGGCCATGGCCAGGCTGAGGTCGAACAAGCGATGGGGTTGCTTTTTGCGCCAGTATTGCAGTTGTCGGGTGAGTTCCTCACCTTGATGGGAACCTTGTAAGGTCGCGACGAGATACGGAACCACGATATCGTGGATCGCACCCTGGGTCTGGATGCCCTGATCGAAAAAGGCCAGGACCTTATTGTCCGGAACCTGGCCGTTGAGCAACTGGCCTTTCAGGAAGTGAGTTCGCCACGACGGTTTGAGAGCCTTACGGCCTTCACCCTCGAGCACTGTGATCGCGTTCTCAGTATAGCCCATGAGATCGAGTACTTGGGCAGAAATCACGTATCCGTAGTCGAGGGAAGGCGCAAGGTCTATCGCCTGTTGGCCAAGTTCCGCTGCTTGCTTAAGCAGTTTAAGTTGGGACGGACTGTTTTTGAACTGTCTTAAGTAAAGCTGAGCGAGGAGGTAGTGACCCCATGCTGAGTAGGGGTCTTCTTGAACGATCCGCGCAGCTTGAATTTCGTAATCATTCAGTTGGGCTGGATCCGCGAGCCAGATGGATTTTTCAAGTTCGTCTTGGGGACTCAAAGGGCTTGCAGCATTCGCGTTCAGGGTCGGGAGACTGAGGACACTTATGAGAGTTAAGGTCCATGCTGCTGACCAGAGGGGTCGTAGAACCTGGAATCGGCCCCACTGCCTCGCCTGACCCGGATCTGGTTGCAATGCCGGTACTCCCATCGTCTTCATAAGCACCTCAGTGTTCTTACAAATATCCATAGAACTCTTCGGCAATTTTTGAGCGGCATTAAGCAGCTTTTAGCGAAAATCCAGAAGCCTTGATTTTATTCAATTCTTTCGGGGGTTTTCGAAGAGCTTTTTTTTGTCAGCTGGCCGTCCAGGCAAGCAGCATTTGCCTTACGCCTAAACAAAATTTCCTACCGGTCGATAGTTCCCGGTGGGAGACATATAGCATGCAAAGACCTTACTGGATTATGAATTGGGCGATTTTGGTCTGCGGCTTAGCCGCTTGGGTGTACCTCCAGCGCTCTGAGAGCGCAGGGGCTCGGGTTCAGGCAGGCTTCAGCCTTGCTTCTTTGCCTGGGGTTCCCGAGGCTTCGTCCCGGGCCAAGGATGAGCGGCGAGGAGCTTGGGTCAACTCCGGGTTATCGGAATCTCTGCTGATCGATTCGATTTTGACGATTGTTCAGAACTATTATGTCGATGAGTCGCGAGTTGATAACCGCGAGCTCATGGCCTCCACGCTCAAGTCTCTTGAGGAGCAGGATCTTGTTAAACTGAGCTTCCGAAGTGCAAGTGAATGGATTGTTTCGAACGGCTCAGATCGCTTCGAAGTCAGCTTTTCGAGCCGTTATACCTACGACGAGATGATGCGTGATTCTCTCCGTCTCGCTCAGTTTCTCGACAAACACAGGAAAGATCGATTGCCGGGTGGCCGCCCTGTCCCAAGCGGCGCTTTTCTTCTGCTCAACGCTATGCTCGCTGGACTCGATCCCCATAGTAACTTGCTCAATCCTGAGGAGTATCGCGACTTGCGTCAGGGTACGGAAGGTTCATTCGGTGGGCTTGGCGTCGTCGTCGGCATGCAGGACGATGTCTTAACCGTAATCAAACCTCTGCCTAAAAGCCCTGCGGCCCGAGCCGGAGTCAGTAAGTCGGATCGCATCATGCAGATCGATAGCAAAAGTACCTTCGGTACGACATTGGACGACCTTGTTCAGTATATGCGGGGCGAGCCCGGTACACGGGTCAATCTCTTCGTACTCCGAGACGGTGACCTTGCCCCTCGACAGATGTCCCTCACGCGCGAAATCATCCAGGTCGACTCGGTAGAGTCGCGATTGATCCCCGCGCCCAAGGCACCGATCTTCTATGCGGCGATCGATAGTTTCTCATCACGCACGGCCACAGAACTGCGAGAAGCGCTCGTCAGGGCTCAAAAACAAGAGAAGGTGCTGAGCGGTATCATCCTCGATCTCCGTTCGAATCCGGGTGGACTTTTGGATCAAGCCGTCAAGGTTGCAGATCTATTTCTGGAGGAAGGCCGCATTGTCTCGACCCTGGGACGCAGTCGGGAATTTGAATTGGCCAAGCCGAACCTTCTGAGATTCGACTATCCCATCACCATTCTGACCAACGGTGATACAGCTTCAGCAAGCGAAATTGTGGCTGGTGCTTTGCGTGATCACGGCCGTGCCTTGGTCATCGGCGAGCCCAGTTTTGGCAAAGGTTCTGTGCAAACTGTCTTCGAACTTCCTGGGGAACAGGCTCTCAAACTGACGATTGCTCGCTATTACACCCCCAAAGGCATATCCATTCAAAACGTCGGTATCATTCCCGATATCTGGCTTCAGCCCCTCCAGCCGGGGAAGAGGAATGTGAATCTTCTTGGAGACTATCGCTACAAGAGCGAACGCTTTTTGGGCCACAGTCTCGACCAGGACAAATTACGGGGTCTCGGTGGTTTCGATCCTCAGTGGAAAGCTTTCTACCTCCTGCCTGAAGATGCCGATGCTGCTCATCAAAAGGATGTGCCCCTGGATCTGGCGTCGAGTCTCCTCTCTGATCTTGCGAAGCGCGAAGGAGTGCCTCTGCCGAAAGAGCGTCTGCGGTCCAGCTACTGGAAAGCCAGCGCTGCCAAGGAAATCCACAAGATCCTGCGCCAATCCCATAATGAGACGGCTCATTGGATGGCACAGACCATGAAGGTTGACTGGACGGATGATATGACGTCTGCGCGTCCCCAGGATCGCCGACTGGTGTTCGATATCGAGATACCCAACCGGCTCAGCTTGCGCGAGGGTCAGAAACTGCTAGTGCCCTGGCGCATTCGCAATCTCAGCAGTGTCGTGCAGACTCAGATCTCCGTGTTTGTCTCGGGTGTGCAGGGTAATGTCGGGACAACCGAAGTTCTGGTAGGCAAAGTCGAAGCTGGTGAGGAGCGACGAGGCGTGGTCAGCGTCGATCTCCGGGTCGATTCCAAGGAAGGGCCCGTACGTCTCCGAGCGGGCCTGACTCGTGGGGGGTGGCCACTCATGGGGCGGGAGCATACCTTCTGGGTCGATCTCATTGACAGTGAGGAGCCGGAGTTTGAGACCCAACTGCGCCTGGTACAGGAACAGGGGGGACGGATCGACAATGTGTTCGAAGCAGGTGAGCAAGCTCTCGTCGAGCTAGTCGTGAAAAATCGTTCGCCTATCACGGCTCACCAGGTCGAGGTGAACCTTGTCAATCTCGCCGGTGAACAGATTCAGATGGACGGGCAGCGCTATCGCCTTCGGCAGCTTAAGCCCGGAGAAGTCAAGATTCTCCGATTCTCGACCAAAGCCTCAGCTCAACTGGCTTCAAGTCAGCTCCAATTTGGGGTGACAATACATAGCCAAGAGCAACTTCTTGCGAGTAAGCAGCATTTCTTCATAACTGGGGAACCTGGTCAAAGGATGTCCAGATCAGACTTCATCAACACAGGAAGTGGCCCATGGAAGGAAAATTGAACGTCCTCCTCGTTATTGGCAAGAGTCATAGCATGCGAGTGCTTGATCTCTTCGAGCCCCTACAGGGAGACCTGCAGCTTTCTGCGGCTGTTTTTCTGCACGAACTTCGAAAGCCGCACTTTGTGACCCAGATCCCGATGCGAACTTTTATCGAAGATCCTCATCTCAACGGCTACCTGCGTGGTCTGGAAGAAGAGATGGCCAAGGCCGATGTAGTTGTGGCAGCGGGGATCGATGATTTTTCCACCCAGCAGGCTTTTCGCTTTTGTCACGAACAACAAAAGCCCTTTTCAATCGCTGTTCTCGATCAAGAAAGCATTCGTCGAGCTTTTGATACGGACAATCTTGAGATCCAGGATATGGCACGCTATACCCAAGGATTTGTCGTTTACGGTGAGGATGCCGCGGAGTACCTCCGTTATATGGGAGTGATACCCGAGCGAATCCTCACGCTAACGCCTCGCATTTATACGCAGCGCCTGGGCTTTCAGAGCCCAGGTCGAACCAAGTTGAGACGGTACATCGGTCTGGATCGACAGCATAAGCTTGTACTGAGCCTTGATCCACTTCAAGCCCATAGTCGCGCTCCGCAACTGCTGATGGCCCTCAAGTACCTGAAACAGAGGGGATACAAACAGGCGGACGATGTTCGTTTGATGTTCACAGGGATGGGGCCTGATAAGGAGCAGCTGAAGTATCTTGCGGTTGATGCTGGTGTTGCCAAGCAGGTCCTGTTCATTAGCCAGGATATCAATCCCTTTGCCCGCGATCTCTACTGTGCCGCAGATTGCGGTGTGGCTCTCACTCCTTACGGGGCTGCTGGGCTTAATCAAGTCATGAGCTGGCCAGTCTTGGACTTTATGGCTTGTGGGTTGCGCCCTTTGGTGAATGCTCGACATCCCCTAGCCCAGGAACTGCCGGAGTTTTGTGTGGTTCCGAATGATGATTACGAGGCGCTAGCGCAACAAATGCTCGACATTCTGACATATGATGGGGAGTCGGGTCATGAGCGAAGGGAGGTCATGGACCTTTGTTATCGACTATTCGATGCCAGTGCCGTCCGTGAAAGTGTGCTCAATCACTTGTTTCAAGGTCTTCAGCATCGACGTTCTACCCAGCCATTCGTAGCGGAGTTCAATGGAACCTATCAGCGGCTCCTGAGTGGTGTCACTCGGGTTCCCGTTGATGAATTGCTGCAGGATATCGATCGAGCTTGGCAGCTGTGGGAGCATCATTCCGATTACCGTGGACTCCTTCAACTGCTTAAAGGTCATGCTCTCTTGCGAGATCAGCGGCTAGAGGAAGCAATGTCCTGCTATGAACTTTGTACGGCAGATGAAGCTGTCCAGAGGGAAGCCTTTTTGGGGCTTGGTCGTATCGCTTATCTCACCATGGCTTATGAAGAATCGATGTCTTTCTATCGGAAAGCCCTAGCGATCAAGCCAAACGACCCTGAAGCCATGGCTGGGCTCGGTATGGTTTATCGGAAAGCCGGAATGCCTGACGATGCTGTGCTCTGGCTGGGCAAAAGTTTGAGCGTCGACCTTGAAAATGAAATGGTGTTGCGGTCGCTGACGCAGGCTAGTCTTGAGGCAGAAGATTTAGAGCGAGCGATTTCTTTGCTGGAGCAAATCAAAAGCCTCATTGGTGATAAAGCGCCACTTATCATGGCGCTTGGTCAGCTCTACTATCGAATTGGGGAAGTTGAGAAAGGTCGGATCTTGGTGAATAAGGCCTTAGACATCACAGAATCGAGTGGTGCTGGTTCTTTCAGGACGTCGAACTAATCAGACATGAGTGGAACCAAAACCTCCGACCCGTAAGCCACCGATCTCAAGTTGGGGTAGGCGGGCCACCAATGCCAAAGCCATCTGGGCTATACGATCACCCTTTTGTATCGTGAATGTCTCGCGGCCTTGATTGATGAGCAAGACTCCGATCTCATCGCGATAGTCGGCGTCGACAGTCCCCATACCGTTGGCCAAGCTGATACTATTTTTGCGAGCCAGTCCCGAGCGGGCTCGTATCTGAAGTTCAGGAATCATACCGTGAGGCACCTCGTTCCACCGAACGGCTGCAATCCAAACACCAGTCGGGACGAGGGCGACCTGTCCGGGTTCGATGCTGAGTCCCTCGCGAGCCAGGAGATCACAGGCGGCGCTGTGTTCGGTCATGTACTTCGGACGACAGTCTTCGTGAAAGCGAAGGTCAAACATAGGGAGCCCCTCGATAGATTAAAAAAAAGGGGGGATGGTGATCCCCCTTACTTATTTATTTATGCCTCAAGCTAGCTTCGATCAGAGAGTTGGACGTTTGCCGAGAGCATCCTTCCGGCTCAACTTGATCTTGCCCTGACGGTCGACATCGATGATCTTGACCAACACCTGCTCCCCTTCCTGAACCACATCCGTCACGCGATCAACCTTGCGATTTTCAAGCTGAGAAATATGCAACAGTCCTTCAAGACCGGGACGGATTTCGACAAAGGCGCCGAAATCAACAACCTTCTTGATGAGGCCAAGGTAGATTGCGCCAACTTCCGGATCAGCAGTGATCGCACGGATCGCTTGCTTTGCCTTCTCGGCAGTCTGTCCATCAGGTGCAATGATGTTGACCATGCCGTCGTCGTTGATATCAATCTTCACACCGACGTCAGCGACTAGTTTTTTGATGGTTTTGCCGCCTGGGCCGATCAGATCACGAATCTTGTCTTCCTTGATCTTCATCTGGAAGATCCGGGGAGCGTATACGCTGATCTCTTGAGGCTCGTTGATTGCAGCGACCAACTTTTTCAAAATGTATTGTCGCCCTTGTTTTGCCTGGGCTAACGCCTCAACCAGCAGCTGCTTCGAGAGACCCGAGATCTTGATATCCATCTGCAGCGCTGTGATACCCTCCTCGCCACCGGTGACTTTGAAGTCCATGTCACCGAGGTGATCCTCGTCGCCGAGGATGTCGGAAAGGATTGCGTACTTTTCACCTTCTTTGACCAGACCCATCGCGATACCGGCCACTGGCTGCTTGATGGGAACACCGGCGTCCAGGAGGGCCATGGTGCCTGCACAGACTGTCGCCATTGATGAGGAGCCGTTGGACTCCAACACTTCCGAGACGAGTCGAATCGTGTAGTTGAACTTATTCGAATCGGGAACGATCGCGGTCAAGGCTTTCTCAGCGAGAGCACCGTGACCGACCTCGCGGCGTCCTGGCGCACGCAGCGGCTTCGCTTCACCGACCGAATAGGGCGGGAAGTTGTAGTGCAGTAGGAAGCTTTTTTTATGATTTGCGAGAAGGATGCTATCCATTCTCTGCTCGTCGTCACCGGACCCCAGGGTCACCGTCGCGAGAGCCTGAGTTTCGCCCCGGGTGAAAAGGGCCGAACCATGAGTTCGCTTGAGAACCTTTGTTTCGCAACTGATCTGGCGAATATCGCTAAAGCTGCGGCCGTCGATGCGCCGTCGATCGTCGAGGATCATATTACGCATGCCGTTATAGATAAGCTTTTCATAGGCTGCAGCAAGGGCTTTACCTCGTCCCGAGTCGCCTTCAGGATTGAATTCTGCAAGGATCTTTTCTTTCAGGGCCTTCAGGGCCTTCCCGCGTGCTTGCTTCTCGCGCGTGGTCAATGCGTCCCGAGCTGCTTGGCCACCAAAGGCCAGGACTTCGGGGTAAATATCGTCACCGAGAGTGGAGGTGGCAAGTTCGCGCTTCGGTTTGCCTATCTCACGCTGTGCTTCGATTTGAAGCTCGTAAAGCGGCTTCATCAGCTCGTGAGCGTAGGTGATAGCTTCGATCATCTGTTCTTCGGACTGGAAATTAGCGGCTGCCTCAACCATCAAAACCGCGTCAGGATTGGCTGCGATATTCAGATCGAGGTCACCTTCATCCCCCGCAGGAGGATCCAAGATGAGCTGGCCATCCTTCTTCCCGATCCGAAGCGAGGCAACTGGACCGTTGAACGGAATGTCGCTCACCATCAAGGCCGCGCTGGCCCCAACTAAGGCGAGGGGGGCCGGATGGTGCAGAGGATCGAGAGACATCACGGTACATACGATTTGAGTTTCGCAGAGGTAGCCATCGGGGAAGCTTGGGCGCAGAGGACGGTCAATCACCCGGGATACCAGAGTCTCCGCTTCGCTCGGTTTGGTTTCGCGTTTCACGAAGCCGCCCGGGATGCGACCTGCAGCGTAGAATTTTTCGATATAGTCCACGCTCAAGGGGAAGAAATCTTGGTCAGCCTTGGGACTGTCAGCGGCACACGCAGTCACCAGCACCTGGGTATCGCCGCAGCTGACCATGACAGAACCATTCGCTTGTTTCGCAAACTTTTGGAATTCGAAACGTATGGTTTTGTCGCCGACTTTGGCTTCCTTGATGAAAGACATCTTGGGGGTACTCCGAAGTAGATTTAGATTGGCATATTTGCCAAATTAAAAAACGTCTTTACACTTGCCAACAGTATCAAGATACCGGCGAGAGATAAAGACGCTTTGTGGTAAGTATAGATTATTTGCGGATGCCTAATTCGGCGATCAAAGTCTTGTAAGCATTCACATCTTTGTTCCGCAAGTAGGTCAGCAGGCGCTTCCGCTGACCAACGAGCTTCATCAGGCCACGTCGGGAATGATGGTCTTTGTCGTTGGTCTTGAAGTGCTCGTTGAGCTGCTGGAGCCGACGGGTCATGAGAGCTATCTGGACCTGGGGGGCGCCGGTGTCGGTCGGCGACTTTCCGAATTTCTGGATGATTTCCGCAGTTTCAGCTTTGCTCAAAGCCATGTGCTATCCTTCCTAACTTACTGATTTCTATGAATTTTCTTATCCGTTGTGGGCGACTTTGCCTCGGGTTGCTAGGCGTCGTAAGCGAGCAAACTACCCCAAACAAGCGTACATTGCAAGGGCCTCTTCTCGAGAGCCAATCCCAAGCCGCTGGCTCCCAGCCATCGCATGGCAAGTTCAGAATGTCCAGAGCCTTTTTTTTAAAGATTGACAAAACTGCCTTGGTTTGTCATAAAAACGTCACTGCTGCACAGCTATGTTGACCTGTATTTTGCTCCTCATGCGTTCTGTTGGGAATCTAGACTTTGGGATCGTTTGACGTAACCAGGAGTCCGATATGAACTTCCATTCAGGCCACAAGGTCGTGCACAAAACCCACGGCGTAGGCGAAATTCTGGGGATTGAAGTCCTGAGCCTCGGCGGTCTCGAGCAGGATTACTACATCCTTCGTATTCTCGAAACGGGTCTCACGGTTCGTTTTCCTCGGAGTAGCAGCAAGGGCATGGTTCGAGATCTGGTCACCGAGGAGGACATCGGTAGAATCTACGCGATTCTTCGCGAACCCCCCAAGATGCATTCGGCGATCTGGAATCGTCGGAAGAAGGAATATTCAGATAAGATCCGCTCAGGCTCCGTCTTCGAGATCGCTGGCGTCCTCCGCGATCTAGCGGGACGTGGCCGCATGCGTCAGCCATCGTTCGGCGAGAAAGAGCTGATCGAGCGTGCGCGCCATCGCTTGGTCAGTGAGATTGCCATGGCTCAGACTGTCGAGACCGACGAAGTTGAACGGCGACTCGATGAAGCTCTGTCGGAGTGCTCTCGAGCAAGTTCTTGAACCACGCCCCTCCCTCGTAGTATTCCTTTTCAAGTTTCCGTTCCAAGTGATGCCGGCTTTTGATGTTCAAAGCAGCCGGTTCAAGCCCCTTCCAACAGAGAACGAGCGCATGGCACCTTTGAAGATTATCAATGTCATGGCGTCCAGCCTCGACGGGCGTATCGGCGTGCATGACCGTGAGGGCGATACGGAACGCCAGGCGGTTGGCCTCTCCGGAGAGGCTGACCAGAGGTTTTTGCGGCTGCAGATTGAAGGTGCCGACGCCATTATTGTCGGGGCAACTTCCATTCGAGCCAATGGGGAGTGCCTCGATCACCCCGGAAGAAAGGGTCGTCCCCCGGTTTGGTTCGTCTATGCGCGACAGTCTTTCCCTGCTTCCTACGTCTTCTGGCAACAGCACCATATTCCGCGCGTCATCGTCTCTGAACGTCCCCTGGAGCTCCCGCCAGGCACGGGCGTGATCAATCTAGTGTACGGAGCAGAAGACCCCGCATCCTTCATGGTCAGGTATCTAGAAGCTCAAGGTTTTCAGGAAGCCCTGCTCTTTGGCGGCGGTATTGTCAATCGTTGGTTCTACGACCAGGGTTTGGTTCATGAATTGCGTCTGACTCTGGCACCTGTGCTCCTCGGTAGGAGCCATGCACCCTATCTCGTCGCACCTGAACTGCAGAACGCGGTCAAATTTTCCCTGCTTGCTTCCCAGGTCGAGGAAAGTTTTGTATTCTTAAAATATCAGGTGTGTGCTCCTTAATGTAGATCCGCATCCGGCCTGGACTCGTGTTCCGTTGTGAGCGCCACGGTAGGGGCAGGTTGTACCTGCTGACCCAGAGGAATGTGTTCCCACCCTTTCCTGCAAGATGTTTGAAGGAGTTGTATGGGCCTCAGGATTCGTACGAACGTCCAGTCGCTCAATGCGCAAAGAAACCTGGCGCAATCCAACGGCAAGGTCAGCTCGCATATGGAAAAGCTAGCCTCAGGATACCGCATCAACAAAGCAGCAGACGATGCTGCAGGTTTGGCGATTTCTCAGTCCTTGAATGCGGACATTCGATCGTTGGGCCAAGCCAAGCGGAACGCTAACGATGCAGTTTCTATGTTGCAAGTCGCCGAGGGTAGCCTCGAAGAAATCAGCAATATCGTGACCAGGCTGAAGGAACTGTCTGTACAGTCAGCGTCGGATACGGTGGGTGTTGAAGAGCGTGACTTTCTCAATCGTGAGTTCATGGCGCTCAAAGATGAGATCGATCGCATCACGCTTTCGACCGAGTTTAATGGCACGCGCCTTCTGATCGGTGAGGGGCAGGTGAGCGACGAATTGGTGGCCACGCACAACCAATTCCCGCTCGAAATGCAGATTGGCAAAGATTACCTGTTGCCCTCTGACTCCCTCGAATCGCCAAATCCTGTGGATATCATTCGCATCGACTTCAGTAAGATGAATGCTGCGACCGAAGGTCCCGGTTCGCTTGAGATCGGCAACAGTCTGAACGAGGCTGGGACTCGAATCGATACGAAGCAGGGTGCTCAAATGTCGATGGCTGCCGTCGATAAGGCATTAGGGAGGCTCTCCTCCTACCGAGCTTCGATCGGTGCGGTGCAGAACCGCCTTGTTTCGACTGAGCGTAATCTCGGCGTACAGATCGAAAATCTCTCGGCAGCTCGATCGCGCATCAAAGACGCTGATTTTGCTTTGGAAACGGCTGAATATACGCAGGGTAACATCCTGATGCAGGCGGGAGCCTCGGTGCTCTCCCAAGCAAACCAGCTTCCCAGTGTGGCGCTCAATCTCATCAACAATATGGCCTAATGCCCGCTGATCTTGCGTCAGAACCCTATCTTGCTCTATAGAGCAAGAAGAGGGGGCGCAGGACGTGACGATGGAACCCATTTACATCACCCGGACCGCAGTGGTCTCACCCGCTGGCTGGGGAGTGGAGCGGCATATCGCTGCTTTGATCTCCGGCAACACTCCTCTTTGTGAAACGCCCCTGGGGCCTCAAGGTCTTCTTCCTCCGGAAGTTGAAGTCGACCTCAGACGTCTCGGCGAGGAAAAATCCTGGAAGCATCAGGACCGGGTCAACCGCTTGGCTGTTCTCCTCGTTCGTCGCCTGCTGCAAGATCACAGGACAGCCTGCGACTGGGGCGTAATCTTCGGATCTTCCCGCGGTGCCACTCACACTCTTGAGCAAACCTGGCAACAGTTTCAATCCGGAGAACGGCTCCCCCCTTGGACAAGTCCGGTGAGCACGGCAAGTTCTCTACCGGCTGCAATTGCTCGCGATCTTGGTCTTCAGGGGCTTTCCTGTTTTCTCTCGGCTGCATGCTCGACTTCCCTTCATACCATCCTGCAGGGCGTGGCTTCGCTGCGACTCGGTTTAGGCACCGGAATGATCGTGGGGGGCGCAGAGGCTGCCAACACCCGCTTTACCCTCAACATGCTCGGCGCCGCCAAGGTTTTGAGCCGTGAGTCAGGCCCCTTTCCCTGTCGGCCAGGTGCTCCTCAGCGCAGCGGTATGGTGTTGAGCGAGGGTGCGGCCGCCATCCTGCTAGAAGTTCGGCCTGAATCGGAGCCTCTCGGTGCGATCATAGGTTGGGGAGCGGCCACAGAGCAGACGAGTCTCACCGGAGTTTCAGCAGAAGGTGAGGTGTTGCAGCGGGCCATGGTCCAAGCGCTAACGAGTGCCGGGCTTCATGTTTCTGATGTTGATCTCATCATAGGTCATGGTTCAGGCACTATCAAAGGGGATGCGGCTGAGCTTGCGGCCTACGAAGCTTTGTTTGGGACGCCGCCGCCTCTGGTCTGGCACAAATGGGTTACGGGGCATATGCTTGGTGCCTCAGCGGCTGCTAGTCTGGTTTTAGGACTCGAGCATTTAAAAGACGCGTCGGTACCCGGACATCCTTATCTTCCCCACGATCATCCCTCTTTCGCACCTCGGCAGCTGGCACGAGCTCAGCACGCTCTCATCACGGCTATGGGATTCGGTGGTAATGCCTGTGCAATCATCGTCAAAAATACAACGAAAAAGTCGTCAGAGGACTGACGAAGCAGGCGTTGTGGCTTTGACAGCCGGCAAAGCTCTCCTAGTCAATGCCTGTCAGCCGAGCTTCGCTCCTTTGGCAAATCACACCTAAAGTCTTTGTGTCTTGTTGTGATTAGCAGCTCTCACCATCTCGGAAGGGCATTCTGGTCTAATTCTTGCTCTCCATCAGTTGGCGTCAGAAAGAGGAGAGCACCATGTTGAAAAACATCTACACTCCGTTGGCTGGAGCGATATCGCAGGAGAGAGCTCTCGAAGCGATCGCCAACAATCTGGCGAACGTCAATACAGTTGGTTTCAAGGGAGATAGTGTGACTTTCTCTCTGCAGGAGCCTGAGCCCTTCAAGAACTATCCTGATCTCATTCCGCCTGCGAATTACAAGGAAGATATATCCAACGTGTTTCCCCTCCGTGGGAATGATATGTCCTATGTCGGTATCGCTGCACTCGAACGAGATTTCTCCCAGGGACCCGCTGTCAACACAGAGAACCGCTATGACCTCATGCTGGAAGGTGAAGGTTTTTTTTCCGTACAGACGGATGAGGGCTTGCGCTACATGCGCGCTGGCGACCTTACAGTATCACCTGAAGGAGCTTTGGTATCAAAACAGGGAGACCCTATTCTTGGCGAAAAAGGCGCTATTTTTGTCAGGGGTACTGAGTTCACAGTCAATACCCAAGGTGAGGTGTTTCAGGATGGACAGCTGATCGATAAGCTCAAAATTGTGAGCTTTCGCAATCCTAAGGAATTGGAGCGGGTTGGCCAGAACTATTATCATTTCGGTGGTCCACCAGAAGATCTGCGCTCGCCGACGAAGATGGCCGTTCGGCAGGGTTTTCTGGAAGCTTCCAACGTCAATGCCGTGAAAAATCTGACAGCTATGATCATCGCTCATCGTTCCTACGAAGCCTACCAAAAGGCAGTGTCTAATTATGACCAGATGATGGAAAAATCATCCAATTCCATCGGTGACGTTCGGGCTTGATCCCGAACCTGACTGAATCGAGGAGTCTCAGCCTATGATGCGTTCCCTTTACACCGCCGCGACAGGGATGGAAGCCCAACAGATCACGATTGATACCATCTCGAACAACCTAGCTAACGTCAACACAACAGCGTTCAAACAGTCTCGGGCCAACTTCCATGACCTGCTCTATCAAACTTTGAAGGCTCCAGGCCAAAACTCTGTTGCAGGGACAGTCGTTCCTACGGGCATTCAGATCGGTGCCGGGTCTCGTGTGTCGTCGGTCGAGAAAATGTTTAACGAGGGGGCGATTCGCATCACCAATAAGTCGACCGATCTCATGGTGGAAGGACAGGGATTTTTCCGAGTGCAAAAGGATGACGGCACCATCGCCTATACCCGAGATGGTAGCTTTAAAATCGATAACACTGGCCGACTCACCACCTCCGAAGGCTTTCCGGTTGTTCCTGAAATCGTTGTTCCTGAGAATGTGACCGCCGATAAGATCTTTGTCGGGATCGACGGGACGGTGACAGCACGAATTGGAAACGAAGCTCAGGAGCTTGGACAAATCGTCATTGCTAACTTCATCAATCCAACCGGCCTCGAATCACTCGGGCGCAATCTTTACGGAGATACCCCAGCGAGCGGTGCGCCGCTCTTGGGACAACCTAACACACAGGGATTTGGTCGCATCGGTCAAGGGCAGCTGGAAGGTTCTAACGTGAACATCGTCGAGGAAATGGTCAACATGATCACAGGGCAAAGAGCCTATGAGATCAACTCCAAAGTGATTCAGACGGGTGATCAGATGCTGCAGCAGACCAATAACATTCGCTAAGGCCTTTTACGAATAGGAACCGCCATGAGGTCTTTTCTACTCTCTTTCGCCCTACAGGTCACCAGCATGCCCGTTTTGGGTGCGGGCGGAGCGGTCCCCGTTCCTTGGATCTATGGGCTGCATGAGACGCCTCCGGCTTCGCCAGCCTATGCGCCCCAGCTGCAATTGAATTGCCGCATCACCATGCAAGCCGAAACAAGCATACGAGGCGAGTCGATTTACCTAGAAGACCTGGCGAGTTGTGAGGGTCCTCAGCAGCTATGTCGCGAAGTACTTGCAGTGGCTCTAGCACCAAGCCCAAAGCCGGGTTCAGGACTGAAGTTTCCCGTTACGAGTGTGATGCAGACTCTCCGAGAAGAGTTCCCTCACCATACCTTCGAGTTTGATGGAGCAACTCAGACCAACCTCAAGGCGACAGCGCAGCCAATCGATGCGAAGCGCCTGCGTGAGGCACTCGAGGAACGTCTCTCCCGGCAATCAGGTCCCTTACGGGTGAGTCTCCAGTCCCTGCGTGTTCCCTATTCGCAAAAGCTTCGTCATGAACACTATGAATACGATTTTCCTGAATGGGATAGCGAGCTGCAGCGGATCGCTCAATTTCCCCGCAAGACGTTCGTAAGCCTTAAAACAGTGGCGCGCGATGCTGTAACCGGTGCTAAGGCGCCAATCGAATGGGTCACCCAAGTTGCGGTTCGTGTGGAGATTCAAGCTCTCGTGACCCGAAAGAATCTCAGTCGCGCTGTGCCCCTCGAAGAGAGTGACGTGGTTCTGCGCTGGTTGCCCTACCAAGAAAATCTAGTCAAAGATCTCAAAGAACTTCATGGAAAATCCTTGCGAGTCGCTCTGCGCGAGGGGCAGCCCCTGAGAAACTTCGATCTCTACCAGGAGCCCGATGTGCGGCGTGGAGAAAGAGTAGAGGCCACCGTCCTCAGTGGGGGCGTCAAGATGAATAGTGCGGGTCAGGCCATGGAGACGGGCACCGTAGGGCAAAAGGTCCGTATCCAGCTCGATTCGACAAGGAGGCAGGTGATGGGGCTCATCGTGGCCAGGTCACAGGTCGAGGTACACATGCCATGAAAACTTTGTGTATGATAGTCTTGATACTTGGAGTCAGTGCCTGCCAGACAGGAATCGTGCCCATAGCAAAGAGGGATATGTATGAGAAGGAAGGAAAATCTTCCCATCTTGGTCATCGACGACCTGTTGAAGAGAAATCAGAACCAGCAACTCAAGTCTTCGTCAAAAGAGAGAGTCTTGCGATTGTTCCTGAAGAGACCCAAAACCACACCGGCTCCCTCTTTTCACTGAAAAATCCTGATCACTTGCTTTTTGTCGATCCTCCTCGCGGTGCCCTGGGTGACAGCCTCGACATCGCTGTGCGGGTGAATCGGACCGATCGCCAGCCCAATGCCAATAACCAGACCCCTCCAGCTGCCGGCAACCCGCCGCAGCCAGTTGGCAACACGCCGCGTGATGCAAAGGCCGTCCAAGATGAGTTGATCGCTGCCTTGCCCAAGCTCGAACCGGGGCTTCCAGATGCCAAGGTTCCCGCTTCCATCAAAATGAAGGTGGTGCGAAAGCTTGAAAACGGTGATGTGATCGTCGAGGCCTCCCGCGCCTCCCAGAACGACTGGGAGGCTCATTCTGTCCGCGCACTGGGGCGCATTCCTCGGGACAAGCTGCAGGGGCGCCAAGAATTGACGACCAATGACTTGGCGGATGTTCAGTGGTCCGAAAACCATAACGGAGAATTCACTGAGCGCGAGTCCTCACTTTGGGAGGACGAGTACACCATGCGCTGGGCAGGCTTTGACGAAGCACGTTCGAAGATGGCTCTCGATCTCGACAATAAAAGGAAGGACCTTGAGAAGGTCAAAGAGCGTCTTCAGGATCGTATCAATAATCTCGGGAAGGAACGCGGTCAAATAGCTCAGGAGCGTGAGCGTGTGAGTCGTTTGCGGCAGGAAGCTGAACAAAAGTTGAATGAGATGAATAAAAAGATCGAAGAACAAAATTCTCTGCTCGAGCAGCAAAAAGAAACCATAAAAAAACAGGAAGAAATCATCGGTGGGGGCGCCGCAGCAGCACCCGTTGGCAACACACGAGGAAATGGCGCTCGACCTAACTCAGCACAGGCAAGCGAGGCGAATCGAAATGCAACGGCTAATTAATACAATATGTCTGCTCGCGCTCATTGCCCTTCCCCTGACGACGCTGACGGCTCAGGAAACCCGTATCAAGGATCTGGTGAATCTACGCGGACAACGCACCAACAGTCTGATTGGCTTTGGGCTTGTGATCGGTCTCAATAAGAGCGGCGATAGCCCAGCCTCGTTTGCGACGAGTCGTGCTATGGGCAGTGTCCTCACCCGCTTGGGCATGGCGCCTGACAACAACCAGATTCTCACTCAATCAGCGGCTGCTGTTATCGTCACTGCGGATCTTCCTGCCTTTGCCAAAGTTGGCGATAAAATCGATGTGAAAGTGAGTATTGTCGGAGATGCGGTCAGTCTTGCTGGAGGAACCTTGCTGCTGACGCCCCTTAAGGCAGGCGACGGTGAGATCTACGCGATGGCTGAAGGTCCTATCGTGATTGGACAGGCAACGGGTGAGGGTGCCAAAACTTTGACGGTAGCTCGTGTGCCCGGTGGAGGCCACATTGAGCGCGATTTTATACCCACGCTCCTAAAGGACGGCCAGATCGATCTTAGTTTACGGACCCCAGATTTTACGACCAGCTATCGAGTCAGTCAGGCTATAAATCAGCACTTTCGGAATCGCATAGCGATTCCACTGGATCCTTCTCACATCCAGGTGCGACTGCCAGATGATTACCAGGGACGCCTCACAGCCTTCATTGCCGAGCTTGAGGTCCTGAAAGTCGATCCTGACCAACGAGCCGTGGTCATTGTGAACGAGCGCACCGGAACGGTTGTTATGGGTGGTGATGTGCGAATCAGCGATGTGGTTGTCTCCCACAACGGACTCAGTATCCAAGTCGGGCAGGGTAAGGAGGCTAAGTCTGAGAGTGTCGTGCCTATGCAGGGGGCCACCATTGCCGAGTTAGTAAAAAGTCTCAATCAAATGGGTGTAAAGCCAGAGGATTTAGTGAGTATCTTGCAATCGATCCATGCCTCAGGTGCACTTAAAGCTGAATTACGGCTCTTGTGAGGTGAGCGATGAAAGGGATCGACAATAGCGCCTTGGTCCGTTCTGAAATGCCTGATATCCAAAGGTTTTCGCTTGCGAACTCCAAGACTCCAGAGAACGTAGCTCAGATCAAAAAATTATCCGAAGACTTTGAAGCTATTTTCGTCGAGATCGTGTTAAAATCGATGCGAGAGACAGTCGACAAGTCTCAACTGACCGATGGCGGTAATGGTGAACAGATTTTTCAATCCATGCTCGACTCGGAATATGCTAAAGTCCTTGCCTCGCAACGCTCCTCTGGAATTGCCGATTCGATCGAGAAACATCTGCTGGGTTTGATGGCTGATAAAGAGCTGGCAGGTTCGCTCCAAAAAGTGCAGGGTAAGGCACACTACCAGAAAGCCGTGGAGACCGGAAACCGTTAACAGCGTGCGGTCACCACTCTCGAGCCCAGTCTCCTCCCGATTGCCTGGGGACTGGGAAGAAACTGGGCCTCCTCGGCTTGGCCGGAGGGGCCCACAATGGGTGATCATGCACGGGAGGTCAAAGCTTATGGAATCGAACAAAGTCGGCCCAGGAATCCCCACCGCATTGACAAACAATGTGCCAGTGCAGAAGAATCAAACGATACAGAAAGAAACCGAATCCTTGGCCAGTAAGGCGAGGCAGGATCGCAGCGACTTCGCGGTGGCTTTGTCAGAGAAGGCCAAAGGTATGGCCGAGGCTCGCAGCAAAGCCCTCGAAGTCGCTCGTAACACGCCCGACATTCGAGAGGACCGGGTAGCAGATCTCAAGCGCCGGATCGAGTCGGGAGAATATTCTGTCGATTCAGGGCGTATAGCCGATGGCATGCTGCGCGAAGCGATTCGCGATGAGCTCGCCAAAAATCCTCCCGAAGTGTAAGTTTCAAACCCGTTGAGGACGCGTAGACCAACAATCTAGGTATGGCTACGCTAGCACGAAGCTAGCCTTAGGTGGGACGGGATTGAAGGATAACCTCCAATCATTACAGGGACGGGACTTCGCCATGGGCCGAGATGCACTCATGAAGCGGCTGGAATCTCTTCGTCTCTCCGTCAGGCAGATGACAGAGATGATGCGGCACTTTGAAGCCGTAGTTGACAAAGAGAACGCAGCTATTGCTCGATCGGATATCAATGAGCTCGAAGCCATAACCCAGGAAAAAAGCTTCTTTGGAACCAAGCTTGAGGAGGCTGTACAGGCCTTGCAAAAGCAACTCCATGACCTCTATCCGTTGTTGGGATTGAATCGAGCAGCAGGCGAAGTGCGAATCGAAGAATTTCTTCAAGATCTCTCATGCTTTCGGGAGAGTCAAGGAACGGTCGATTGGGATGCGTCCATTGATGGCTTGGCATTCGATATGAATCAACTTCGTGAGACCCGGTGGCGACTGTTTCCAAAAATCGAAGCCAATAGCTATATGGTGCGTAAACTGCTCCAGTATCATCGTGAGACCTACGCTTTCTGGCAAGCTGTGGCGCAGGAGTCGGAAACTGTATATGGCAAAACTGGCAAGACCCGTGCAGCGGTACAGAAATCGATTCTCACTGTAAGGACTTAAGATGGGCGGTCTTTATCACACCCTAAACATCGGAGCTGAATCGCTTTTTGCGAGCCGGCAGGGTGTGGATACGGCTGGTCATAACATTGCGAACGCTCAAACCGAAGGTTTTTCACGGCAACGCGTCAATCTTGAACAACGGTACCCCTCTGAAACCCGCGGTGTTCTGATCGGCAACGGAGTGTTTGTCAAAAACATCACGCGGGCACACGATCAATTTTTAGAGCGACAGATCAACGATACCAATCAAAACTTAGGTCAAAGCACGGCCCGCTATGATGCGATGCAACCCCTGGAAGGCATCTATAGTCCAGAGTTGAACAACACGCTCTCGACTGAAATAGATCGCTTCTTCAACTCACTGCAAGACCTTTCGAACTTTCCTGAAGAGCTGACGGTTCGGACGGCTGTGCGAGAAAACGCCCAGAATCTCGTGGATTCTTTCCGCCGGATCGATAGCAGTCTCAAACTCCAGCGCGACGATATCAATAGTCGGATCGAAGGCGAAACCCGCGAGATCACGACCATGCTGCAGGAGATTGCCAAGCTCAATGTGGCGATTAAGACAGCAGAGACTGCTGCAAGTCCTGAGGTGAGTGACCTTTTAGACCAGCAGGATCGGATATTGCGGGAGCTGACTCAAAAGATTGACGTCAACTACTACCGAGGGGAACACGGGACGGTCGTCGTGCGGGGGCCTCAGGATACGCTGCTGGTCGATCGCGGATTCCCCGCCAAGTTTGATGTGCTCCAAAAGGAAACCCCGCTCGGTAACGTCTACGATGTGATCATCGAGGACGGAGCTTCGCACGAACCTACGGTCGTGACCAAACTCAACCGTCGCGGGCGATTGGCGGGTATGATTCAAGTCCGAGATGAGGTGATCCCGAAACTCATCGACCATAACAACCAGATGGCGGTGAATATTGCTAATCAATTCAACTCAATCCATAGTCAAGGCTATGGTTTGAAAGATTACAAAGAGAGTACGGGACGTGCCTTTTTCGAAATGAGTGATAATCCCTACGAGGCTGCATCATCGATCAAGTTAGCAAGTCTTATCGCTGAGTCTACAGATGCAATTTCGGTCGCATCCACTCCAAATGCTCCTGGTGATAACGTGATCGTCAATGAACTGGTTCGGCTCAAAGAGAAACGGATCATGGGAGAAGGGCGCGCAACCTTTCAGGAGTATTACGCAAGCTATGTTGGTGTCTTTGGTTTAGACCTCGTTCGTTCGGAACAAATCAAGGAAGCCGACGATGTTCTCTCGCGTAATCTCGACGCGAGACGTGATGCTGTTTCTGGGGTATCCATGGATGAAGAGGCTATGAACTTGCTGAAGTGGCAAGCAAACTTTTCGGCATCCTCGAAGGTGATCACGACCATCGATGAGATGATTGAAACCGTATTGGCCATGAAGCGCTAGAGGGAGCTGATAGAGGATGAGGGTTTCTGATCGACAGCGCTATGAGCTTGCTAACTCCCGAGTGGGAGCTGCCAAGAGCGATAATACCGCTATGCTCGAGCAACTCTCGACTCAAAAACGGATCAATCGCTTGTCAGATGATCCGATCGGTCTTGGGGAAAGTTTAAAGCGGAAAACACAGATCGCCAGTGCTGATCAGTTCTTGAAAAATATCGATTTTTCGAAAGGTTACATCGAACGAACGGAAGGGGCGCTCAATGGTATACAAGACTTCCTGATTCGAGCGAAGGAGCTGTCAGTATCGATGGCCAACGACACATACGATGCCAACAGTCGATTAGCAACGGCTCGTGAGGTGAAGGAGATCCTGGAGGGGGTTGTGGCTCTAGCGAATAGCGCCTATGGGAACCGCTATGTGTTTGGTGGGTTTCGTACGATGACGCCACCTGTGAGCCGTGATGGTAACTTCATGGGCGACGACGGTGCTATTTTCCTCCAGGTCGACGATGGTACCTTTCGGCAGATCAATTTGCAGGCTAGGAATCTCTTCGTCCCCTCTGCAGATGAACGTGAAGGGGGTCGGCTGGGTATGGTCCATACTCTAGAGATCCTCAAACAGGCCCTTGAGACGGACGACGTGGAAGGTATTCGCAGGGCGATGACCGAATTAGACTTCCAAATGGACAAAACCTCGAGCTACCAGGCCACTCTTGGCTCGATTTACAATGGAATTGAAGAAACTGCCAAACGACTTGAGCTGAATCGAGAGATGGTCCAGGAGAATTTGTCCCGGATAGAAGATGCTGATGTTTATCGGGTAACGTCCGATTTCAAGCGAACTGAATCGGTTCTACAAAGCACGCTGCTAGCTTCCAATAAGCTCCTGCAGCCGTCTTTGATGAACTTCATGCAATAGTTTAGTCTCAAGCTGAGGCGCCATACCAGGGAGGGTACATAGGTGCTGGTTTTAACAAGGAAGGTCGGTGAAGGGATTGCAATCGGGGATGACATCAAAATCGTTGTGATGCAAATCAAGGGGAAACAGGTGAGGCTCGGCATTAAGGCGAGTCCCAGTACTGTGGTTCATCGTGAGGAAGTTTACCAACGGATTCAGGATGAGAACCGTTCGGCATCGCAGACGGACGTGTCGAGTGTGACTCAGGCTGCTGAAATGTTTGGAGAAAAAGATCAGAGCAAAGGTGTAGCTCCTATTAGAAGAGTGGCGCGGCCATCGAAGAAACCCGATCCTGATGAAGAGTGACGAGTCAGTTCTTGTTGGCCCAGTAAACTTGCGCTACACTGAAGTGAGATAAACCTTTCGCAAGCGATCCATTCCGAGGAGACAGAGCCTTGATTAAGGTGAAGACGACAAGGTTCGGTGACATCGAGATCGATGACAAAGACGTGATAGCGCTTCCTGCCGGCGTCATAGGGTTTCCTGAGTTGAAGCAATACGTGCTTCTCGATCACGATCAAGAATCGCCCTTCAAGTGGTTGCAATCTTTGGAAGATGGCGCGATTGCGTTCGTGTTGATCAACCCTCTCTTGTTCAAGCCTGATTATCTCGTCGAGGTCAATGAGGCTGAAGTCGCGGATCTGGCTATCGAGAGTGAAGAAGAGGCCGTTGTTTCGGTGATTATCACCATGCCTTCCGATCCTCAGAAAATGACGGCCAATCTAAAGGCTCCGGTTATCTTCAATCTCAAAAACCGGCGGGGTCGGCAGGTGATACTCAACAACTCGGAATATACAACCCGTCATAATATCGTCGAAGAGATGAAGAAATACGCCCATACCAGTCAGCAACAGGCCATGCAAGGGGTGATCGACAAGGTTCGCGAGCAGAAGATGCCTGAGCCTTTGGTTGGTAACAAGAACGACAAGAAATAAGAGGCTTCCGGTAGGCCTCTTTTCTTTTTAATGGACCTCTCCCTGCGGGACGATTTTTTCTTCGCCAGCCTGTTCCCACGCCTGATAGAGCCTCAAAATCTGTCGAAACGAAGCCTGTGGGCGCGTGCTATGCAACCGATGCCGATCGATGCTTTGTACGGGCACCAGACCACGAATGCTGGAGCACACGAAACCTTCGTCAAAGCGAGGCAGCTCCTCAAGGGCGATTGAGCGTTCTGTCACCGGAATACGACTTCGGTTAAGTAGGTCAATAAGGCGATGTCGAGTGATGCCAGGCAAAAGACCAGCAGCGACAGGAGGGGTGGCGATTTCGAGCAAGTCGCCCTCCCGAGCAAGAAGAAAGACATTGGCGAAGCTAGCCTCGGTCAGCTCCCCCTCCCGATTGAGCCATAGCACGTCATCGAAGCCATCCTTTTTTGCCTCAATATGCGCCACAATAGCATCAAGATAGGCTGGGCTCTTCACATGTTCGCCCGGTCGTGGAGCAGGATGGCGGTGCGTTCGGAGCTTAAGCCCCTTTTCGAATTCCTGTGGGCCCTGTGACTGATCTTGCATGCAGAAAAGATAACGCTGCGCCTGTTCCCTTCCCGTAAGGCGTGGCGCAGCGCCAAGCCCTCGACTGATCAGTACCCGGATGACCGAGCGAGGGAATTGACTCAAGCTGAGCAGGTGGTCAATCTCAAAACGGAGTTCCGCGTCTGTCCACGGAAACCCGATGTGAAGGGCTTGGCTGCTTCGCCTCAGGCGGTCCATATGGGCTTCAAAATCGAGCAAACGGGGACCAACGGCGGCTATGATTTCGTAGACTCCGTCTCCGAACAGGAAAGCCCGATCGAAGGCAGGGATCAGAGCTTGGTCTGCTGGATACACGTGGCCGTTAACGGCAACAAAGCCAGACATAATTTATCCTTGCGGTTTTTCTACGATGGTGTTAGTCAATGCAGGCCCTGTCACTTATTGACCTATTCAAGGAAGACGAGGCCCTCACGGGGCACTTTCCAGGTCTTCCGCGACAGGATACAGGCCCCACGCCTGGATGACGATGAGTCGACCCTCAGGCCTGCCAAGAGGAGTAGTTAAACATGGAAGTCATACCTTCCCAAGGTCGGAAAGTCCATCTGATTTCACTCGGCTGCGCCCGGAATCGTGTCGATTCCGAGGTGATGTTGGGTTCACTTTTGGCTCAAGATTGGGCCATCACGGACAGTCCCGATGAGGCTGACGCGGTTATCATCAACACCTGTGGCTTCATCGAGCCTGCCAAAGAAGAGAGCGTCCAGACCATTCTCGAAGCCGCTGAGCTGAAAAAGGACAAGCCCGGGCTCAAGCTGGTCGTTGCTGGCTGCCTGACACAGCGCTACAAAAAGCAACTGGTGGAGGGCTTGCCTGAGGTCGATCTCTTCATCGGCACGGATGAGTTTCCCCAGGTTGCAGATTTTCTCGATACGGATTTGCCGAAGGGTACGATCCGAGCGAAGCGCACTCACTACCTTTATGACGGAAGCTTGCCGAAAAAGAACACGCTGACCTCGTCGGCGGCCTATGTGAAAGTCGCAGAAGGTTGTCAGCACAGCTGTGCTTTCTGCATCATCCCAGCCATTCGTGGCAAATTGCGGTCCCGACCGATTCCCAATGTCGTGAAAGAAGTCGAGCAGTTGGCGCGTGAAGGCGTGAAAGAAATCAATCTGATAGCCCAGGATTTAGCCGCTTACGGGCGGGATTGGGGTGCTTCGGACCTTCTGCCACTTTTGAAGGAATTGGTTCCAATCGAAGGTCTCGAGTGGATCCGTCTTCTCTATGTGTATCCAGAGAATATCAGCGACGAATTTGTGGAGTTTCTCGCTCAGAATCCCAAGCTCTGCAAGTACCTCGACATTCCCGTACAGCACGCCAGTGACGAGATCCTCCGACGGATGAATCGAGACGTCACACGAGCAGACCTCGAGCGCATTTTTGGGCGTCTTCGGGAAAGGATCTCTGGTTTAGCCATACGGACCTCGGTGATGGTGGGCTTCCCTGGAGAAACGGAGGAACACTTCCAGGAGCTGAAAGCCTTTGTCGCGAGTCAACGTTTCGAGCACCTAGGGTGCTTCACCTACTCTCAGGAGGAGGGTACCGTTGCTGGGCGAATGGCGGATCAGATCGACGAAGAGACCAAGCTCCGACGCCAAGCCGAGATCATGGAGATTCAGCGAGAAATCTCTCGGGAACGGCTTAAGAACTACATAGGGCAAACACTCCCGGTCTTGGTCAAGGGTCTTTCGGAAGAGACTGAACTCCTCGCCGAAGGGCGACTCGCCACCCAAGCACCCGAAGTGGACGGCGTCGTGTACGTCAATGAAGGACCATTCAAAGCAGGCACAATCCAGTTGGTGCACATCACTGATTCCTACGACTACGATCTTGTGGGTTATATAGTCCCGGAAGGAGGCGTCCATGAAGAGCTCACCCACTGAACCCGTTTTCATCCACTCGGAAGAGGAGGTCGTGGCTAAGAGTCCCTTGGCCGCGCGCTTCTTGAGTGAGCGCGGTCGCTTAAATGAAATCGTTGACGGCGCTGATAACAAACTACTCAAGCGCATCTACAATGTGGATCACAACGCCTACCTGGAGGGTGGAGCCCTACCCGCACGGACCAAAGAGTTGATGGGGCTTGTAGCTTCCGCGGCGTTACGCTGTGATGATTGCATTTTTTATCATATCATCCAAAGCTACCGGCTCGGGGCGAGTCGGGCGGAACAGGAAGAAGCCATCAATATTGCGACGGTGGTCGGTGGGACTATCGTGGTCCCTCATTTGCGTCGCGCCTATGCTCTACTTTTTGAGTTGTATCCGAGCTGAAGCGGCTAGGGCCTTAGAACTGGAAAAGCGTCCACTGACTTTCGATTTTAGCGAGACGATAGGAGTCTGGGTCGAAACTCGGGACGATGCGCAGAGAAGGACGATCGGCTAGTGGCATCGGTGTCGGAATACTGTTGGTCTGAGCAAAGGCTGGAGCGAAGATTACGTAGGTCCCCAGCAGGCTGCCCCCGATAAACCCCACGGAGGCGCCTACTGCGACGAAGCGTAAATTGTCCTGCGGCTTAGCTTGAAAGCTTAGCAGTGCAGCTCCGAAGGCCGCACCGAAGGCCGTGCCGTAGCCAGCCGTGACGAAGAGGTCGTGAAACTTCTCTTCAGTCGTGACCATCTGCGCCCGTCCCTGGACAGGCGCAAGCAGGGATCCGGTGGTCAAGGCCAGCGCGCTCAAAGTCAGTCGTAGCATGGCGTCCTCACTCGTAGCCGGGCACGTTCGAGAGATCGGGTCTATTGCAATTATTTTAACAGGATCGGCAGAATTTGCCTATAGATCCGGGGACTCTGGGGTTTTGTGATTGACAATAAAGGAAGATTGCAATATCCAAGGTATTAAGGAAAAGGCATTTTGTCTAGAAAGTCATTAAACCTGCCAATTTCCGTCTTTTATTCTTTTTTATACCATTTGAGATATGATAGACAGAACTGCGTAGTAGCAGAACACGTCCCATCCATCGTTTTTCTACCCACCTTCATAAGAGAGCTAACCTATGACAGAAAAGGAAAAAGGGGCCACGGTGAGTGCCACCAAGACCAAAAAGGCTACGGCTGTTAAAGTAGAGCGCAGTCCAGAGGCCGTCGAGGTTGTTGCCCCCGAGCCACCCGTTAACATCCAACCCTCTTCTGCCAATGGCACTCAGCAGGTTGAGATCAACCTGAAGGAACTCAAGGAACGGAAGATTTCGGATCTGAATAAACTCGCTCGCGAATTCGGCATCGAAGGCTCGAGCAGCATGCGCAAGCAGGATTTGATCTTTGCATTGCTGCAGGCTCAGTCCGAACGCGGTGGTGTGATTTACGGTGAAGGCGTGCTGGAAACCCTTCCAGACGGCTTCGGGTTCTTACGTGCTCCTGATTATAACTACTTGCCAGGTCCCGACGATATCTATGTGTCGCCATCCCAGATTCGCCGTTTCAATTTGCGAACGGGTGATACGGTGTCCGGTCAGATCCGGCCGCCCAAAGACAGCGAGCGTTACTTCGCCCTCCTCAAAGTGGAGTCGGTGAACGGTGCTCCTCCGGATCCGGGCTTTGATAAGATTCTCTTCGACAACTTGACCCCACTCTATCCGATGGAAAAGTTCAAGATGGAGGTGGGCGGTTCGAACTATTCAACCCGTATCATCGATATCATGTGCCCCATCGGTAAAGGCCAGCGGGCTCTGATCGTAGCGCCGCCACGAACCGGTAAAACGGTGCTCTTGCAGAATATCGCGCACTCGATCGAGAAGAACCATCCAGAAGCCATTCTGATTGTGCTTTTGATTGACGAACGGCCCGAAGAAGTGACGGACATGGAGCGTTCTGTCAAAGGGGAGGTGATCTCCTCCACCTTCGACGAACCCGCTCAGCGTCACGTCCAGGTCGCTGAAATGGTCATTGAGAAGGCGAAGCGCCTCGTTGAGCACAAACATGACGTAGTTATTTTGCTGGACTCGATCACGCGTTTGGCTCGAGCGTACAACTCCGTCGTTCCTCCCTCTGGAAAGATTCTTTCAGGTGGTGTAGATTCCAACGCGCTGCACAAACCGAAAAGGTTTTTTGGCGCGGCCAGGAACATCGAGGACGGTGGTTCTTTGACCATCATCGCGACGGCCTTGGTCGATACCGGTTCGCGCATGGACGAGGTCATCTTTGAAGAGTTCAAAGGTACCGGTAACATGGAACTGGTGCTGGATCGTAAGCTGGCGGAAAAAAGAGTCTTCCCAGCCATGGACATCAACAAGTCCGGCACGCGTAAGGAAGAACTCCTCCTGCCGAAGGACGTGCTGAACCGGATGTGGATTCTGCGCAAACTTCTGCAACCATTGAATACGGTCGATGCCATGGAGTTTCTCCTTACCAAAATGGAGAAAACCGGTTCGAACGTGGATTTCCTGGAATCTATGAACGGCTAAGACTCTACGCACGATTCACGGGATGCTGCGGTAGGCGCAGCATCTAGAGTCGGAGCTCTGCTAAAGGAAGCGGTCATGAAAGAGAGCATCCACCCGAATTATCAAGAATCAAAAGTCTTGTGCGCTTGCGGTAACGTGATCGACACTCGCTCTGTGAAAAAAGAAATCCATGTTGAGATCTGCAGCAGCTGCCACCCTTTCTTCACCGGTAAGCAGAAGCTGATGGACACCGCAGGTCGGATCGAAAAGTTCAAGAAGAAGTACGCTCGCGGCTAGACTTAGCCTCGTCAACACCAGCCCATTTTCTCCCCCTTCGGTCGGGAGAATGTGGGCTTCGTTATTTTGGTGATTAGAGCAATCTCAGGGTCCGATTGCGGCGAACAGCGCCGTGGATATCGGGTCCAATGAACAAGCGAGTGGCTTGATTCATGCCATGACTTCGTGAACGCAGCGATTGAAAGAGTCGATGCGGAGGAGGATGCATCATGTTCGAAAAGCTCGAAGGTATCGAACTTCGTTTTGTTGAGATCGACAGCCTCCTGTCACGAGAGGGTTTGAGCAGTACAGACTTTACGAGACTCTCAAAAGAGCGTGCTGGATATGCCGACATTGTGTCTGCCTATCGCGATTACAAGAAGCTCAAGCTGGATCGCGATGCGGCACGCCTGATGCTCGAGGAAGAAGCGGACGCAGAGCTGCGTGCCCTGGCACGCGAAGAGTTAGGCAGCCTCGAAGAACAGATCACGCGAGCGGAAAAACAGCTGCAGCTCCTGACCTTGCCGAAAGACCCGAACGACGATCGAAATGTGATGCTTGAAGTGCGGGCGGGAACGGGCGGCGAGGAGGCGGCCCTGTTCGCAGCCGACCTCTTGCGGATGTATACCCGCTACGCCGAGCGTTCAGGTTGGCGAGTCGAGCTGATGTCCTCGACCGAATCAGCGACCGGCGGGTTCAAGGAGGCGATCGTCCTCATCAAGGGTGAAAAGGTCTACCAGCGCTTCAAATTCGAAGCTGGTGTGCATCGGGTCCAGCGCGTGCCGGCGACCGAGGCCCAGGGTCGCATTCATACCAGTGCCTGCACAGTCGCCGTATTGCCCGAGGCTGACGAACTCGATGAGATTGCCCTAGACTCAAGAGACCTCGAGATCACGGTTTGTCGTTCGTCAGGAGCAGGAGGACAGCACGTCAACACCACAGATTCTGCCGTGCGCGTCGTGCACAAGCCAAGTGGGCTTGTGGTGGAATGCCAGGACGAACGTTCGCAGATCAAAAACCGAGAGAAGGCCCTTAAGGTCTTACGTAGTCGCCTGCTCGAGAAAGCTCAGCGCGAACAGCAGGAAGCTATCAGCGCAGATCGCAAGAATCAGGTGGGCAGCGGGGATCGCAGTGAGCGCATCCGGACCTACAACTTCCCGCAGAGTCGCGTCACGGACCACCGGATCAATCTCACCCTTTACAAGTTGAGCGAAGTCATGGAAGGTGATCTGGGTGAAATACTCGACGGCTTAGCTACTTTCCACCAGACCGAACTCCTGAAGCAGGAGTTGGAGCGGGTACAGGGCGCCTCATGACAGAACGCATTTGGACCGTGAAAGAGATCATCGATTGGTCGACTCATTATCTCAAGAAGGCAGCCTCGGATACGCCGCGGCTCGATGCTGAATTGCTCTTAACCAAAGCATTGAACTGTCGCCGTCTTGATCTCTACCTTGACCACCATAAGCCCCTGATTGCTTCGGAGAAGGACGCATACAGGGACCTGATCCGGAGGCGAGCTGCGGGCGAGCCTGTAGCCTATATTCTGGGGCAGAGAGACTTTTACGGTCTGTCCTTTCAGGTGAATCGGCATACACTTATTCCGCGACCGGAGACCGAAACCCTCGTCGAGCAGGTACTTGCGCAGTATCCCCTCGGTCAGTCCGTACGCGGCCTGGATGTAGGAACGGGGAGTGGTTGTATCGCAATCACTCTGAAAAAGCTCAGGCCAGACTGGGCAATTCTTGCATGGGATCTCAGTCCCGAGGCTCTCGCTCTTGCGCGCAGCAACGGTGAAAAGCTGGAAGCGGACGTGATCTGGGAAGAGCGCGATGCTCTCTTGAGCCAGAACTGGCGTGAATTGGGGGCGGAACTCGACTTTGTTGTGGCCAATCCCCCCTACATTGGAGAGCGAGAAAAACCTGATCTTTCGCCCTCGGTGACGGCTTTTGAACCTAATCTGGCCTTGTTTGCCCCAGATGATGGGCTCTTGTTCTACAAAACTTTAGCAAGCGAGGCTTGCTCTGTCTTACGACCCGAGGGAAAAATTTTCCTGGAGATCGGCCACAAGCAGGCACCTGAGGTATCCTTGATACTGGAAGACCGTGGTTGGCAGGGTATTCTTGTCCATCGCGATCTGGCCGGGCGGGACCGGGTCGTGACAGCCACTCTACCCCCTTAATCTCCGATCGGAACCGAGCCCAACGCGATCCGCCAGGGACTAAAGATGACGTTGCCTCAGCATCCTGACGAATACAATTGGCAGCAGTTCAAACGCTTTGGCTTCATATGCCTCTGTGTAGCAACGGCGATGTTGATCGTGGGTACTCTGTACTGGTCGATCATGGTAGCCATCGTTGCCAGTGGTATCATTGCCTATATCTTTGATCCCCTTGTGGACTGGCTTTGCCACCGCTTCCCGGTCCGACGCAAGGTGATCGTCGGCACACTGATGATCTTCATCGTTGCGGTTTTGGGCGTCGGAGCCTTTCTGATCGTTCCCTTTATATACGAAGAGTTTTTGCACATACTTGAACGCATTCCTGAAGCGATCGTTTACATCGAGCAGTCGCTTGTGCCCGCCATCAACTGGATGAAAAAGTCACGAATCTTTCCCGATGAAACAATCGAGGCTGGATTTCGGCGCTTGAATCTTCTGCAAAATTTGGGATCAGCCTCGACCACTGTGCAAGAGTTGGTGCTGAGAACCCCAGCCCTGCTGGAAGCAGCCTTCAATGTCGTCATGGTGCCCCTTGTTACCTACTTGATTCTGGCTGAAAAAGAAGCAACCCATCGCCTTGTCAAACGTTGGACGCCGGTGGATGTACACCCGCTGATGGGTCTTTTTCTTCGGCGTATCGACCACGTCCTCCGCTCCGTTGTCAAGGGGCAGTTTCTGATAGCCTTTATTCTGAGTCTCCTTTACATGATGGGATTCACCTTGATCGGTGTTCCATCCGGAATAGCCATCGGTGCAATCGCCGGATTTTGCCGGCTCGTGCCCTATCTCGATGTTGTGGTCGGGATTGCTTTGTGTTCGATAGTGGTTCTCACACAGGGGGCAGGCATCCCGGTTTTTGTTGCCGTGCTAGGGGTGATTGCGGTCGTGCAGTCTTTAGATGGAATGATCATTACACCGCGCATCATCGGCGACCGCGCGGGCCTGCATCCGATCGTGGTGATCGCTTCGGTGTTTGCTTTTGGGAGTTGGTTCGGGCTCCTCGGGATTCTTTTGGCGGTTCCTTGTGTGGCGGCAGTCGTGGTTGCGGCACAGATTTGCCTTCCTTATGTGCGGAGTTCTCCTTTTTTCGGGGAGAACCATGCAGAGAGGCTTTCATCTCGGGAGCAACCACCAAAACGAAATTCAATTTAGGTGACAACTCTCTTTGCTGGAGTTGGCTCACTGCGGCTTCGCAGAAGGATTCGTTGGGGCCGCTGATGTCCTCAGCCAAGAGACAAAGACGCTCAGCCCCCAGCACTTTTTTCACACTGGCAAGCAAAGCGTCTCGACGGTAGGGCGTATCCAGAAGGACTAGGGGCAGTTTTGAATGCGCGTGAGCCCGTAACGTAGCTTCCCGCGCCTCCTCCTCTCGCGGCAAAAAGCCGAGGAAGACAAAGCCATTGTGTAGAAAAGAGCAGGCAGCCAGGGCAGCCGTGATCGAGCTGGGCCCGGGGATCACCTGGACGTGAGCCCTGAGGCGGTATGCGAGTACCAGCAGTTCTCGGCCCGGATCGGCCACCGTTGGAGTCCCCTGGTCGCTCATGTAAACGACCGTCGACCCATTAATCAGTGCCTTTTCGACTGCCTCAAGGCTTTCTGCTTCCCGATGTTCTGTTAAGCGCAAGTAAGAGCGGTGAAGTCCAGCAGCTTTCAGAGCCTGACGTGCCGCTCGGTCTTCTTCAAAAACAAGTAGGTCAGCGACGCGAAGAGCTGCGAGACTCCGCTCGGGGATGTCTTCGGAACGTCCCAGGGAGTTCGCAGCCATTATGAGCGTACCACGGCTCGGGGGGAGGTCGACTCGATTCAAGGCTGATCCTTTCTGACAAGCTAGAGGATCTTGGTCTTGGGAAACTTCCGGAACTATGATAAGGGAAGTCTTTCCGCGCGAGTGTCGATTAACATATTCCAGCCTACTTGAAAAGTTGCGCGCTGGATCACACTGAGATAGGGCCGTTGCGTAAAAAATGGAATCGCCGATTACACACAAAGTGCCGCAACATGTAGCCATCATCATGGACGGGAATGGCCGCTGGGCGCAGAGCCGCGGGGAGCCCCGTATTTATGGCCATCGCAGCGGAGCGCAGAGAGTGCGTGAGATCGTTGAGGCAGCTGGTCAGAACGGTGTGAAGGTCTTGACCCTTTACGCGTTTAGCGAAGAGAACTGGCGACGTCCCGCCGAGGAGATTAGCGGTCTCTTCTCCCTGCTGGTATCCTATCTTCAGGATCAGCTCGATCCTCTGGTGGAGAATGGCGTTCGCCTGCGCAGTATAGGGGCGATCGAAAAACTGCCTCGGGACTGTCAGGAGTGGCTTCGAGTCGTAGAGGAACGCACCCAGAACAACACAGGCCTTCAACTGGTCCTCGCATTGAGCTACGGAGCTCGGAGCGATCTCATTCAAGCAATTCAATCGATGGCTCAGAAAGTTCGGGCAGGCACTCTCGATCCCGAATCGATCGATGCTGAGCAATTGTCTCGCTATTTGAGCACGCGGGGGCTTCCTGATCCTGACCTGCTCATACGAACGAGTGGTGAGCAGCGTCTGTCCAACTTTCTTCTGTGGGAAATGGCTTATACTGAGTTCTACTTTACACCGGTCCATTGGCCCGATTTTTCCAGAGCGGACTTTGAGGCTGCCTTGCTTGATTTTGCTGAGCGCGAGCGACGCTTTGGGGCGGTGACTCCAGGATGAGCTCAAACCTGGGAATCGAGTGTCTAGCGGAAGGTCTTCATCTATGCTGAAAACGCGTGTTTTGACAGCTATCGTGGCCCTAATCGTCTTTTTCTCTGTGTTTCTCTTTGGCAATCCTCATTTCATGCGACTGTTTTTTACTTTGCTGGTAGGCGTAAGCACCTACGAAATCGCCCATATGCTGATCCCACGTATCTATGACCGTTTCAGTGATGGTCAGATCAGTATGCCTGGGTGGTGGGTTCCGCTGATTGTGGGTCTGGCCTGTGTTCTCTATGCTGGAAGTGCTTACACCTCGCGCTATGGACTTGGCGTTATGATGGTCGGGCTTCTCGGCGCGATCTTGATTGGTATCTTTCTTGTCGATCGCATTGACCTGTCATTTGGCCTATCATCGGGTATTCTGCTCTGTCTTGTGTACGGATCCTTTCCGTGGCTTGCGATCTGGGAGCTGTATCAGCTTGCCTCCGATCCTCGCTATATCTACTTCATGTGTGCTATTGTCTGGTGTGGTGATACCGGTGCTTACTTTGCTGGGCGCGCTTTTGGTAGGTACAAGCTGGCACCTAAGATGTCGCCCAATAAGACCTGGGAAGGTGCGGTTGGTGGGCTTTTCGCCAGTATCATCGGTGGTGCTGTCCTGAAGGTGACCTACGACCCAGATTTTGTATCTTGGACCATCGTGATCGTCTCAAGTCTGCTTGGAGGTGCCTTTGGACAGCTTGGCGATCTTGCAGAATCTACCTTCAAACGCTTTTCTGGGGTCAAAGACTCAGGCAGAATCTTTCCAGGACATGGTGGGTTCTTGGACCGGGTTGATGGCCTGCTCTTTGCTGCTCCCGTGATCTGGATTATACTGTATCAATTTGGCGTTTGAAGGCACGCAGGAGGAAGTCTTATGGAACTCTTCGCCCACCCGGTGATTGCCATCGTCTTGCTCCTCGGCATCCTTGTGATCGTTCACGAGGCAGGCCACTTCTTCGTTGGGGTCTTTTTTAAAATTCCGGTGGAGGTGTTCTCAATCGGCTTCGGCCCTACCTTGTTTAGCCTCCGCCGAGGCGAGACCGAATACCGTCTGAGCGCGATTCCGCTAGGTGGTTTTGTGAAGTTCTATGGATCTTTGCCCTCTGAGGAGGTACCCGATGCGATCCGGGGTCGCGAATACTACCGGGCGCCTATCCATGCCCGCTTCCTGACGATTGCTGCGGGGCCGATCGCCAATATACTGCTCGCAATCGTCGTCTTCGCGGCTATGGTCATGTATGGGATCCGCCTGCCCCCTGCGGTGATCGGTGAGATGTCACCTGGCAGCCCAGCCGAGCGTGCTGGCCTTCAGTTTGGCGATCAAATCGCAACGATCGATGGGCGTGAGGTTCACTCCTGGAAAGATGTTCAGCGGTTCATCGGCGATGCTCCGGAACGGAATATTGAGCTCGAGGTTAGGCGAGGGAACGAGACGGTTGCCCTCCGTTTGGCACCAGAAGCTGTTAAAGACGAGGATCTGCCTGGGACTCGGGGACGCATCGGTATCTCGAGGGTCATGGTTCCGACTGTTTTAACGCATTTCAGCAACCAAGGGTTTTTGGCTGAAGCAGGTCTTGAGACGGGTGATCGGCTGCTCAATGTCGCATGGAACGGGCAAGAACGTGAGATTCGCTACTGGCAACAGTTCGTGCGTTGGCTTGAGGACTTCAGCGTTCAGACCAAGCAAAGCCAAGAGCCCCTCACGGTTCAGCTGAAAGTGCAGAGCTACGAGCCTGCAGAGAGCGAACCCAAACTAGGTCCCGTCCGCAGTGTAACAGTGACTTTCCCTCCTGCTTGGGCCTATCAGCCCGATCGCCTTGCTTCGGATACGGGGATCCAGAACGCACAGCTCACAGTTTATAAAACTGAAGAGCCGGTCAAGGGCCTCGAACGAGGTGATATGCTGCTCGCTTGGAACGGACAAGCGATTCCTACGGCTTTGGCCCTCCACGAGATGATGCGCACCAACACGCAGCCTGAAGTCAAACTTACCGTCCAACGAGCCGGCCAGAGCGTGGACGTGTCTGTGACGCTGAGGGGGGTCGAGGTGCAACGGGTAGAAGGTAAAGCCATGGTCTATGTGTTGCCGGCTTTTTTCTGGGGAGGTCCGGAGGAACCAGAATGGATCATGGAGCGCAGAAGCAATCCGTTTGCAGCCTTGGCCTATGGTTGGAATGAAACAGCTGAGATGACCAAGAGCATTGCGGGTGCGATCGCAGGGCTCTTTACCGGTGCCATGCCTTTGACAAGCTTGGGGGGACCCATCGCGATTGCCAAGGTAGCTTCCGACTCGGTCCGGATCGGTTGGCAGGCCTTTGCTCACGCTTTGGCCCTGATAAGTATCAACTTGGCCCTGATCAATCTTGTGCCCATCCCTGTCCTCGATGGAGGCCAGCTGGTGCTGGTTTCAACCGAGGCTGTTTTGCGCCGGCGCGTCCGCGAAACCACGATCGAAAATTATCAAAAGATCGGTTTTCTTATGGTGCTGGCCCTTTTCGTCATCGCAACCTACAATGATCTTGGTCGGTTCTGGGCCTCGATGCTGCGTGGCGTTGGTTCGATGTTTTGAGGCGAATCTATCGTGCGTACTATCCTCTTGCTGGATACCAGCATCCAAGGCGCCTTGCTGGGGATCGCCCGTTCGCAGGACTTGCGTCATTGGCAACTTGGTCCTTGGGTCTGGCATGAACATCCACAGGCTGCTGCCGCAACCCTCCCGCGGCTCTGCTCGGACCTTATCCAAGAGGCTGGGTTGACGTTCGACGCGTTGGATCAGCTTGTGATCGGTGTCGGGCCCGGTTCGTTTACAGGTATCAAAATCGGCCTGAGTTTTGCGTACGGATTACACAAAGCTCGTCCCTCTCTCTCCTTGGTCGGCGTTTCTGCGCTAGAGGCTCTGGCACGTAGGGAGTCGAACGATCGCCCTCTGCTACTCATGGCGACTCAGACGAGCGGCTATTTCGCTACCAAGCAGGGAGGAAAGACCCTTTTGGGGGTCGTCGATGCGGAAAGCGATTGGCAACTTGAGCAGCGGGGAGCCGAATCTGCAAAGCTAGATTGGCCTGAGGCGGCAGCGGTTCTTGGTGTGTGGCCACGCGTCACAGCGATGCTGGCGAGTCGGGGCATCCGCTGCGAAGAGCTCCCTCTGCCTAGTCTGGCAGAGTCCATTCTGCAAGCCATCTTGCAGGACTTCGTTGCAAATTCATCTAAGCTGAGCGATGGTTTACCTGGGCCCATTTATTTGCGCAAATCAGCTCCCGAAGAAAAGTTAGAACGCGGAGCGGCTCAAGGCGTGTCTGAAGCTTTGCATAAAGGCGGATCGTGAATGGTCAATCAAATTAAAAAGCGCAGAATAACCAAGGCGTGGCAGAAGGGGCTTTTCACGTTTCGACGCTCCGCTCTGCATGGGCGACAAGGCGAACGATCGGACGGAAGAAGCGTAAGACCTAGGATCGGTGGGGCCATTTACATCCTGCCGAATTTGATCACGACGGGTAATCTGTTTTTTGGATTCTTCTCCATCGTCAAGGGTCTTCAGGGCAGCTTTCTCTGGGCAGCGGCTGCGATCCTTCTCGCGGCGGTCTTTGACGTTCTGGATGGTCGCGTAGCGAGGATGACCAACAGCACAAGCGAGTTCGGAGTTCAGTACGATTCGCTCTGTGATCTTGTTTCATTCGGAGCAGCACCCGCTTTGCTGATGTATCAGGCTGGGTTGCACGAGCTTGGGCGTCTCGGATGGATTATTTGTTTCATGTTTATGGCCTGCGGTGCCTTGCGCCTTGCGCGATTTAATGTACAAAGTTCGATCGGCAAGGCTTCAGGAGATTTTACAGGGCTACCGATACCGATGGCAGCAGGCGTCATTGCGTGCTTCGTCGCGCTCTGGGTGGAATTCGAGTCTAAACCCAACGATTACTGGGTTTTGATCTGGTTGGAAGCCTTGCTGCAAAACGGAGATTTTCGCCTGTACTTCTTTGCGGTAGCTGGCGGTCTTCTGGCTATGGCGATGGTCACCAATATTCCTTATCGATCAAGTAAAACCCTCAAGTTCTCTGGTATAAAGCCTTTTCGTCTCCTGGTCCTGGGTGTGGCCCTCGTGGCCCTCATCGCCAGTCAGCCTGAAGTGTTTGGTTTTCTGCTTTTCTTCGGTTACGCCTTGAGTGGACCCGTAGAGTGGCTGTTCGGTTGGACCAAACTGATCGATGACGATGATATCTTCGAACGCAATTCTAACGATGCGATCGACTCTTGATCGTTTGGAAAGCAAAGGCGGCTGTTACCATGAGTCAAGCATGCGATTTATTGTGTCGTGTGAGCTTCACTATCCTCCTTACAACGTCTTCATTCGAACTTTTGGGGCAGGAGGCTGAACCTGAAGAGTCGCTGATCGATGATTCTGCAACGGAGACGCCGGAAGCGAGCTTGCAGGACGGTGAGCAACCTTCCGCCGAGGTGAATCTTGTGGACGAGGCCGCGAGCCAGAACAGTTCCTCGATGGACGCTGCCGACGCCTCTTCCGAGCCTCCTCTAGCCGCGGGTTCAGCCGCTTTAGAGGCTGATCTTCAGCCAACACCTCCCAATCAGCCAGGGATCAGCAAACGACGTCGACCTGGTAGCACTTTTGGACTGGGTGTGGGGGCTGTCCAGGAGATCGGGGCTTTCAATCACTACGAGAAGTTTTATGGCGCTCCGCAGCGATTCGGAAGTTTCTACGCGGGTTACTATCTTTATAGCTACTTTGTCGACTTTGGGGTGATGGGTAAGTTGGGTTACTATGGTGATCGGGGTCATCCGCTGAAATCCCTGCCAGCGGGTGAAACTGTGCCTTTGAATAAGAACCTTCCCGATTCGATCGAAGTCGACAAGAATCAGAATTTGGAACTCACGTTAATTCCCGCGCAGGTTCTCCTTGATCTTGCGATCAGCCCGCTCGCCAGTCGTCGTATTGTTCTGCGTGGGTGGGTAGGCTACGAGCAGCTTTATGTTCAAGAGGTTCTGAAGCCGAACCTACCGAGTGGCGCCTCGAGTGCTGAAGTCTCGACCTACAAATCTTCGGGCTGGAATACCGGCACGGTCGTCGGTGGAATGGTGTCGATTAGCCTCACTGGCCTCGAGCCGCGATCCGACTATGCACTTCGGGCTATTGGTATCGATCGAACCTATATCAGTCCCTATGCGGAAATCGTGACAACCCGTGACGATCGCATGGGCAACTACGATAGACGGATTTATGGAATCGCCTTCAGTTTCGAATCGCTCCGCTGATCAGTATTGCTATCGGCTGGACCTCGCCTACGTGGGGGCGCAGTTTATGGGGTGGCAGAGCCAGCCCAATAGAGCCACAGTTCAGGACCACTTGGAAGCAGCGCTAAGAACATGCCTGCGGGAGAAGGTGTCCCTGATGGGGGCATCGAGGACCGACACAGGCGTGCACGCCGAACATCAGGTTGCAAGCTTCCGTTCGTCAAAACCGATTGACTGTTTCAGAGTCCTCCGTTCGCTGCAAGCGCTCGTGCCAGATACGATCGGTATCTATAGCTTGGAGCCATGTTCCGAGGATTTTCACCCGATTTTTCAGGCTCAAGCCAAGCTGTATCGCTATCGTTTATGGCAAGGGACAGCACCAAGCCCTTTTGCCAAGCCCTATGTCTGGGTGCTGCCTCAGACACTCTCCGTGTCGCGTATGGAGTCTGCAAGTCTTGCGCTCCTGGGGCATCATGATTTTCGCAGTTTCTGTGCTTCCGACAGTACTGTGCAAACCTTCGAACGGACGATTTTCGATATTCGCTGGCTTCAACATGGTTCTCTTCTGGAGTTTTACATCCTAGGGGACGGCTTTCTCAAGCAGATGGTCCGTAGTATCGTAGGTACCTTGGTGGATGTTGGGGTTGGGAAACGTACAGCGCAGGATATGCAAGGTCTTGTGCTGGCTAAAGATAGAACTCGAGCTGGACAGACCGCTCCGGCCCAGGGTTTAAGTCTTGTGCGTATATTCTATGAATCGCAAACTTCAATTCCGACAAGCTCTATATCAGAAAAGAATTTTTTGAGTTTCACCCTTGGTCCACAAGTCCCAGGTTGAGGCTGTCTCACAGTGTGAGCGGTGGGCTAAATGCCAATGCGGGAGCCTTTTGATTTTTTCAGGAGCCGAATGTTCCAAGTCCCACTATAATGAAGGGGGAGTCCATGTCCCTCTTCGCCAAACAGCTCACCACCCCGGAAGGTCAAATCTATGACGTCAAACCACAGCCCTGCCTGGCTTTGGCTGATCGCCTGCGTGGGATTGTCGACGGCCGCCTGCCAGCATACGCAGGCGGCAAAAAGCAACGTTTCGACCGACAGTGAAGTTCCGGCGCGAAACCTCGAGGATGAAAAAGTGCCGATGGAGCTCTGGTCGCCGGCGAGGCGCAAGGCAAGTGCCTCCTTTTTTTATCTGACGGGGGAGTATGAAGCCCTCAACCGCAATCTACCTCGTGCTCGAAAGTTTTTTGATAATGCCTATAATCTCGACCCGAACCCGTTTCTTGCCGCAAAATTGATCGAAGTTCAGGCGAGTGAAGATATTGAGCAAGCCTTGACGCTGGCCAAGAAGATGGTTTTGCTTTATCCAAAACATGCAGAAATTCAGTTGCTTTATGGACGTCTACTCTCAGCGAACGGCGCCTTCGAAAAAGCGGAAGATCATCTCAAGCAGGCCGTGAAGTACGACCCCCAAAACCTCGATAGCTACGTTTTTCTGATTCAGCTTTATCAGTCGCAGCAAAAGTACAAAGAAGCGATTCCCATCTCCAAGGAGATGCTGAGGGTCAACTCCGAGTTCTCCGAAGGCTGGGCACAACTAGCTCGTCTCTATCTCTTTACGGACCAGAAAAAATTGGCGCTTGAGCCGGCTCGGAAGGCTTACGATCTTAAGAGCAACGATCCCGAGAAGGTTCACCTTTATGCGGTGACTTTAGAATGGAATGGTGAGCACAAGAAAGCCGCTCAGTACTACGATGCAATCATGAAGCTCGATCCCACCAATGACGATCTGATCGCCCGTATGGTCGGCCTCTACAAACAATTAGGAACCATGGACCAGGCGCTCAAGCGTCTCCAGGCAACCGAGAGGGAAGTGGGGCAGGATGTGCCGGGGATCAGTTTACAGAAGGCCTTTATCTACTGGGAGCAACAAGAGTTCTCTGAGGCCTCCAAACTGCTGGATGAGCTGGCGGTGCGCAATTCACAGTCCGATCGCATTGTCTACATGTCAGGTCTTGGTCAAGAGCGTACCAAGCAGTTCGAAGCAGCGCTTAAGACCTATCAAAGTTTCGATCCTAGTTCCGAATTCTATGTGCATGCCCGCTATCGTGCGATCGAGATCCTCAAACGGCAAGGCCAGATCGATGCAGCGTTAGAGATGGTGCGCGAGGTGATTGCCAGCCAGGTCGACCGCTCGGTGGACTTTTATGCGGTAGGAGCCAATCTGCTCGCAGGCCAGAAACGCTATGCGGAAGCTGTGGTCCTGCTCGACGAGGGGCAGAAAAAGTATAGCGACAGAGTAGACCTGCTTTTTCTGAAGGCGGTGAATCTTGAGCGGAATGGCGATATTGAAAAGTGTATGTCGACGCTGCAGGAGCTTCTCAAGAAAGACCCCGAGCATGCAGCAGCGCACAATTATCTGGGTTATATGTATGCAGAACGTGGCATCAAGCTCGAAGAGGCTGAGGCTCATATCAAGAAAGCCCTCGAAATCAAGCCGGATGACGGCTATTATCTGGATTCCCTTGGCTGGGTGTATTTTCAGCAGGGTCTTTACCAGAAGGCGCTCGAGACCTTGCTAAGAGCTAACGAGCTGGTGGCTAACGAGGGGGTCATCCTCGAGCACATAGCGGATACTTACGATGCTTTGGATCAAGAAGAAAAAGCTTTCGAATTTTACGAGCGAGCCTCAAAAGCCAAACTTGAAGACCGTGACCGGAAGCGGGTCATGGACAAGTACGAACGAGCGAAAAAGCAGCGAAAATAGTCTGAAACAGGGCATGAAGATCCGACGAGGGGCGCAGGACGAAAGAGCGGCCTCTGCTGGGGTCGGACGGGAGAGGAATGAGCAGCGGACACTCTCGAAAAAAGTAAGAAGATCCGACCAGCAACCAGCCGGTTTGCTTTATGCTTGTCTCGTCGGGTTGTGGTTCCTCACTGCGTGCACGACGCTTCCTAAGTATAAGGATGTGCAATTGCCTGCTTACGCCCTCAGCTATTTTAGTGAGTGCACAAGCCGGGAAGGGGCCGTGACCTTCGCCCTCGCGCAAAATGCGCAGACGAGCGGAAATCTAGACATGGAGTGGACCTCCAATCCACGGGCCGAGTGGACACTTGCGAGTTATTCGCCCATTGGGCAAACTTTGTTTCAGGTTGAGTTTAGCAAGAACCCTCTGCGGCTGAACAAAACCGGTCGACAGAGTGCGATGATTGAAGATCTTGACGTTGATGGCGACGGTTACATACGATTTAAGGGCCAATTGCTGGGAATGAAAGCCGAGGAGATTGGCTGTCTACTCGACATGAAGTTGCCTCGGACCTGGCTGAAGCAAGTTGTCGACCTCAGTACTGAGGATCAAGGCTTGCGACTGGATCTTATAGACCGAGAGCGCCGTACGAGTCTCAGACTGGCCAAACATGGTTCTTCATCGCCAATCCTTTGGACTGTGGAGATGCATTGGTCGATTTATTTGGGTCTAAAAGATGAGGCTTTGAAGCTCGAGCTAGAAAAGCCGGGGCGTCTGCGTTTCAGTTCTGCGACCCGTCCCGAAATGTCATCAATCATGACCTTGCGTGAGGATGAGTTTTGAAACTACTCAAGGCATTAGAAGAGGCTGGATATCTGACTCCAACCAACGTTCAGGTTTTGGCTCACTACGCACAGAAGTGGGGTGTGACAAGCTACGAGGCACTGCTGCAGACCCATGTTATGGCGGAACATAGCGTTGCTGACGCGATTGCTGAGGTCTTCAAGTTGGATCGGCTATACAGTTTCGATGCCACTGATGTCGAACTTGATGCTTTGAGTTTGCTTGCATACGTAGACGCCCAGGAGCATCAATGCTTCGTTCCGAATCGGGACGAAGACGGGACACTACAAGCCTGTATTCTGAATCCGTTGGACGAGAGGGTTATGGCCTTTCTGAATCGCAGTCTTCAACGGTATCGACTCGTGATCCTCGACAAGCGATTGATGGCACGATCGATTGAAGAGGCTTATCCCTTGGAATTGCAGATCCCGACGGTCCTCGGCCTCAGTTGAAAGGCGAAGTATCATGACACGAATCGTTCTGACTGGAGGGGGCACGGCTGGACACGTTATGCCTCATATCGCTATGCTTCCCCATTATCGTGCGGCGGCCTGGGATGTTCACTATATCGGTTCAGCAGGTATCGAGCGCGAGCTGGCTCAAAGGGCCGGATTACCTTTTCATACGATCCAGACGGGGAAACTGCGACGATATTTTTCCTGGCAGAATGTCCTTGATATTGGCCGTCTCGCTTTAGGGGTCTTGCAGTCTTTTTTCCTTTTGTTACGGCTCAAACCACAGTTGGTGTTCAGTAAAGGCGGTTTTGTGTCGGTGCCGGTAGCATGTGCGGCATGGGTTTTAAGGATTCCCGTCGTCTCCCACGAATCTGACTTAACGCCGGGTCTCGCCAATCGTCTCATCAAGCCTTTCTGCCGCCTTATATTCCATGCCTTTCCTGAAACCGCTCGTTATTTAAGCGGCGTGCAGGCCGAGGAGGTGGGAATTCCAGTGCGTCAGCAGCTGCTCGAGGGACGGCGGGAAGAGGGTCGAGCCCTCTGTGGGTTCACGGGAGCCGAAGGTCCGACGCTACTCTTTATGGGGGGCAGCTCCGGCGCCGAGCGCATCAATAAATGCCTCGCCGAGATTTTGCCCGAGCTCGTGACGCGCTACTCTATCATTCACCTGACAGGTAAGGGCAAAGGCCTACCCTTCCAGCATCCTCGCTACAAGGCTTTTGAGTATGTGAACGAAGGACTGGAGCATCTTATGGCTTTGGCTGATGCCGTTGTGTGTCGAGCGGGGGCGAACTCCCTGTTTGAATTGAGAGCTCTGGCCAAACCGATGCTCCTCATCCCGCTCGAAATAGCAAGTCGCGGTGATCAGGTCGACAATGCGCGATCCTTCGCAAGCCACGGTTGGGCTTTGATCTTGCGGGAGACCGAGATGGATGCGCAACGCCTTGGAACGGCGATTCAAAACTTGATGCAAGAAAGTTCAAAGTTACAACAGGCGATGCTTTCAAGCCAACTCCACGGAGGCAGTGCTGGACAGATTATGCAATGTCTATATGGGATTTTGCAGGGGTCCTCGAAGGCCTCATGTTGAAGCAATCAGGTCGGTCTGTCCTCTAGGCTGCCGCCCAAGCTCAACCCGCGGCGCTTATCATGAAAGACATGCATGAGGCCCGACAGGCCCTGTTTTCTCCAGGATAGACTGTGAAGGGACCTCAAAGGATGATGCCTATTTTAGCCAAATTCATCAAAGATTGGCGATTCTCCCAGCGCACCTGTTCCAAGCTGAGCTGGATCAGGGGTTGAGGCAGCTGAATCTTAAGGCTTGCACTGTAGAAGTAGCGCCGACCGCTCCGTTCGGTCGTATCACTTGCTGCAAGGGCAAGGCTTCCTTCATCCGCTTGCCATTCCCAGCTCTCCCACTGGCGACCCATCGCGACAGACCAAGTGAGATAGCTGAATAGGGCAAAGCTACTGCCAATCTGCAAGGCATCCGTACGCAAGCGGGCCAGGGAGGTGAGACCTTCTGTTTCGATACGACTCATACGCACAGCTAGACTTGGCATTCGGAAGGCCTCCCACAAGGTCCACTGCAGATGCCCACCATACTGCCAGACACGCTCCTCGTCGGGACTACGGGCTAGCAAAAGTCCAAAGTCAAACGGCCACCGAGTCCCTTTGGTGAGCATCACTCGCGTCATATCAGTCGGGGCCAAGCGAGCGGAGTCCTCTGTTTCGAGCGTCTCCGAGGGGCGGGCAAGACGTGCTAGGCCAAGGCCGATGTTCCAGCCATAAGAGCCCTGCGAGGCGAAACTGTCGATCGGGCTATATTGATTGATTTCCAGCCATGATTCGCGATAATGCGGCAGGCTCGAAGACCAGGCCTGGTAAGGAGCTAAAGCGCAAAACGTAAGGGCCGAAGCGAAAGACCTGAGATGCATGAAGGACCTCCAAGGCGAAAACGGACGCTGCACACAGTCTTTGTCGATCATTATGACAGCTTTAGTGCTAACCTCCTAGATTGGCTGCGTGAGGCGCACAAAAGTCCAATTCTTACGATTTCTTACGATGATCCGAGCTTGGAAGGGCGACTTCTGCGGGACCCACGACCTTTAGTGTTTTCCCCGGGACCCCATCGACCTGAACGCATTCCCAGCACAATGCGAGTGCTCAGGCGTTATCTGGGGCAGGTTCCGATTTTCGGGGTATGCCTCGGTCATCAATGTCTAGGGCACGCTTTGGGAGGTCGGATTGTAGAGGCGCGTGACCCTTTTCACGGTTCCAGTCAAGATCTCGTCATTCTTCGCAAAACACCATTTATCAACAGTTTATCCACAAGGTTGCGCGTCGCCCGCTACAACTCACTGGTCGTTGAGCGTACAAGTCTTGACGAACGCTTGGTCTGGGCTGCTAACAGCGAGGGAGAATGTGAGGGGATCTACTGGGAGGGAGGTCGATACCCTGCACTGGGTGTACAGTTTCATCCCGAATCTTTCTTGAGTGAGGGGGTCGAACCGCTGCTTCTCGCGTGGCGCCAGATGGTGCAGCGGTTCCATCGCGATGTCTAGAGTTCAGCAATCGCGCCTTTGCCAATACCCTCAAAGCATTTCACCTTGATGGGAGCGCCTATTTCGACACCTTCGTTAGCAATCAATCGGACCAGTTCTTGGCTGATCGCCTCGATGCTGGTCTCGTCTTCGACCAGGAACACTCGATTGGCTGGCACTGTAGCCTCAAAGAGACCCATGCTCCCGCGATAGGATAAGGTCAGAGGCTTCGTCGACTCAGGGCGAATGCCGGGACGCAAATTACTGTCAGGATTGACGATTTGTGACATGGAAGCGATATGAACGATCGAACCCAGGACCTCATGAGCCAGCCACTGCTCGAGATCGTGACGACGCTCGTCGGCCACGTAGACTTCGATCAGACTGCGATGGCCGTGAAACAGGCGCTGGCAGAGACCTTGGTGTCCCGTGATACCGTGACTGTAGCGGAAAAATGACTGACCGCTCTGCACGTCTTCCTTCCGAAGATTGATTTCAACCGACAGAACGTCTTCCGGGAGCCGGTGGCGTACGAGCCGCGAGCACTCCGCCTCGACGATTTCACGTGTCACTTGCACCGATCGAATCGGATAAACAGCGCCTTTGGGGCAAAGGTAAGTCCACTCAGAGTTGACGCCAGTTAGCCGGCTCTTAGCCTGGAGGCGCCAAAGCTCGCCCCGATCCGTGTCCTGGTAGTGCACCAGCTTGGACTGGACGGGGATGATCAGAGTGTGGTCGAGTGAACTCTTCAGCACTTGCTTGACGAGCTTCTTCAAGTGGCTGAAGTCATAAACGAAGCCGTTGGAGTCGAGCTTGCCAGACACGGTGATATCGACGAACCAAGACTGACCGACAACACCTACGGACGGATCGAAGATCGCACAGTCGATCTTATCGACATCGTTGATAAAGAGTCGACCATAATGTTCTTTTTCGACAGTCTGGGCTGCCTTTTCTTCCATCGTGCACCGCCAAATTTTTGAAGGTATTCGGTATCATAGGGGGAGAAACAAGGGTTGCGGTCTTTCGTTCTCCACACTATAAATCAATTTCTGGCACCCTTGACGGGGGAACATCTTGTATAGAGCAGCTCCCGTCGAAATTCAAGAACGACTGAAGGAAAAACTCATGAGCCGTGAAATCCGTGTTCGCATTGCGCCTTCGCCGACCGGAGATCCACACGTTGGGACTGCCTACATCGCCTTATTTAACTACGTTTTCGCCAAGAAGCATGGCGGCAAATTCATTCTCCGAATCGAGGACACCGATCAGACTCGGGCTAAGGCTTCCAGTGAGCAACAGATTCTTTCTACTCTGAAGTGGCTCGGCCTGCAGTGGGATGAAGGCCCAGATGTGGGAGGGCCTCACGGCCCGTACAGACAGTCGGAGCGTTTTGCAATCTACGGTCAGTACGCCGAGCAACTCATTGAACGCGGTCATGCGTATCGATGTTTTTGTACCGCGGAGCGACTCGATAGCCTCAGAGCCCAGCAGAAGGCAGAGGGTCTCACCACCCGGTATGACGGGCACTGTCGTGATCTCAGCGCTACTGAAGTCGCCGCAATGGCTGCCAGCGGCAAGCCTTCCGTGGTTCGCCTCAGGGTGCCACGAACAGGCGTGATCAAGTTCCGGGATTATCTTCGTGGTGAGCTCGAGTTTGACCATGATCGCGTGGATGATCAAGTCTTATTGAAGTCGGACGGCTTTCCGACCTATCATCTCGCCAACGTCGTCGATGATTATCTTATGCACATTTCACATGTGATTCGTGCCGAAGAATGGATCTCGTCGACTCCAAAGCATGCTCTTCTTTACCGAGCTTTCGGCTGGGAAGAGCCGGTCTTCTGTCACATGCCGCTTCTGCGAAATGCTGATCGCTCCAAGATCTCGAAACGGAAGAATCCCGTTTCTCTTGCCTACTATCGCCGAGCCGGGATACTTCCTCAGGCGCTGGTCAACTTCCTAGGGCTTATGAGCTGGAGCTATGGAGACGATCAAGAGTTCTTCAGTCTGGGACAAATGATCGAGGTGTTTGACCTGAGTAAGATTTCGCTGGGGGGGCCTGTTTTTGATCTAGTGAAACTCACCTGGCTCAATCAGCATTACATGCACCGGATGGATACCGATACCTTCGTACAGTATATTCGTGAGGAGATCTTTTCCTACGACTACCTCTCGGCTATGAAGCCTCTGGTGCTCGAAAGAATGTCTCGCTTTGAGCAATTCGTCGACAAGAATGACTTCTTTTTCAGCGGTGCTCTCGATTACGCAGGCGTAGCTCTTTTGCCTTCAGGCAAGGATAAAGCTACGATGCAGCAGATGCTGAGTGAGCTTGTCGAGCAGCTCGACGAGCTCTACGAGTGGCGTTCAGGACCGATCCATGATCTGCTAAACGCCCATAAGGACAAGATTGGCTGGAAAGCCAAAGATTATTTTATGAGCGTTCGGCTGATCACAACAGGGCGCAAGGATTCGCCCCCCTTGGCTGAGACCCTCGAGGTACTAGGTCGAGAAATCGTGCGGTTTCGGATTCGAGACGCCATGGAGCACTCCAGCCTGAAGGACTAGACTGCGGGCCGCTCGGAAAGAGGCACGGAATGTAGCTCGTACGGTCCATGCTGCCCCAAAAGCGGAGTCCATGTGGGGCAGATTTCGATCGCAGCTGCCCTTCATAGACAGACGAGCCAGATGATCATTGAAGCAGTTCTATCAGTTGGCTGCGGCTGAAAGTTTTGAAGAGTTCTTCATCGCGATCCATGAATTTTTCAAAGAGCTCCCTTTTGGTGGCGATCAGGGCGTCGATTTTTTCTTCTAGAGTCCCCCGTGTCACAAGTTTGAGAACTTGAACATTCTTGTTCTGACCGATACGGTAGACTCGGTCCGTCGCTTGATTTTCTTTGCTGGCATTCCACCATCGATCGTAGTGGATGACGACGGAAGCTGCGGTAAGGTCGATACCGATTCCTCCTGCCAGTAAGGAACCGATGAAGACTTTACAGTTGGGGTCGGTCTGGAAGGTTTCGATCACACGACCACGGTTCTTGGTTTGACCAGTGAGCACCGAATGACCGATGGATGACGATTTTAAATACTCGCTGATGATGCGGATCATCTCCACATACTGGCTATAGATCACAATTTTATGTCCGCTATCGAGCGCCTCAGTGAGGAGTTCCTTGAGCACCTCGAACTTGCCGCTTTCGTACTGAGTTAGTTTCCCAGGATGGACTAGGAGCGGGTGATTGCAGACCTGCTTGAGTAGAGTTAATACCGCAAAGACGTGGAGATAGGGAACCGGCGAACTTTCGTCTTTGAGGGTTTCCAATATAGGTCGGGCTTTGAGCTCGAGGATCTCCCTGTAGAGTTTGACTTGGTCAGGTGCAAGGGTGCAGTGCCTGATATCTTCAACTTTTTCCGGTAGATCGTGCAGAACATTAGCCTTGTTCCGACGAAGCTTGAAAGGGTGTATCAGCTTTTGGAGAGCTAGCTCGGTCTCAGGCTCAGCGCCTTTCTCGATCGGTTGCATGAAGTTTTTGCGGAAGTATTCATCCGACCCAAGATAGCCAGGTACCAGAAAGTCGAAGAGATTCTTCATCTCGCCGAGATGATTTTCTATCGGAGTTCCGGTCAGGCAGATTCGAATTTCGCTTTGCAGATTACAGACCGCCTGGTAGGTCGCTGTATCCTGATTTTTAACAAAATGAGCCTCGTCAAGGATGACGGCATTCCAGGGGATGGTCATTAGCTGCTTGATATCTCGCAGGAGAACACCGTAGCTTGTGATCATGAGATCATACTGTTCCATGAGTCTTTTGATGTTCTGGCTGCGCTTAGGGCCATGATGTTTCAGGGGTTTCAGGTTGGGGCAGAAGTCATTGACCTTGTCGTCCCAGTGATCAAGAACGGTCGTAGGAGATATCACCAAAAAGTAAGGTTTATCGACCTTAGATTGTATCGCCGACAAAAGCCCCATGGCCTGGTGAGTTTTGCCAAGGCCCATCTCGTCAGCAAGCAGACCATGGAGTTTGTTTTCATAGAGCCACCACATCCACTGAACGCCGAGAAATTGATACTCACGGAGCCTAAGCTTGGTGTGGACCAGGCTGGGAACTTTGATATTGTTTTTGAACTCGAGTTGGTCGCGAATTTGATTTAGGACTTTTTTGCTACCAACAAATTGATCGAAGTCACCAACGGCCGCCTTTAGCCGCATGAGGCCAAGTGAGCTCACCTTAATGAACTTACCGCTATCGTCGGTTTCCCAGTTGTGATCCTTCACAAAATCGGGAATCCGAATCCACTTTCCACCCTGCTGGATATAGTTGCGTTTTTTCTTGCGAAACTGGGTCACAAGGTCAAGCATCGAGATCGTTTCGCCGCCTGACTGATAGCGGGGATCGAGGAAAAACCAGCCATCCGATGCCTTGTGGATCCGAATTTCTTTGAGTTGGGGGGCGCTTTCGATCATAGCCGACTTGAGGGACTGATCGAGCCAGATAGGTCCCTCGTTGATGTATTCGTAGAAGTTATCTTGAATAAAGTGTGCGGAGGCATCCTCCTTGAAGACCTTACGAATCGGAAGATCGTGCCATGCAGGTGTCACGTCTCCCTCAGCTAGTTTCCAGTAGCCGCGCTCGGGTAGGAAGAAAAACTCCTTTCCAAGATACTTAAGCCCCCCTTTGAGAGGAACAAACTCGAAGTAGCCATCCTTGCCCTTGGGTTCAAAGCGTGTCACCATCTTGTGAGCTTCAGGGAAGACGGACAGCTCATGCTTTTTTTCGGCTAGTTTTTGAAAGTTAGCTTGATTATGGGGTATCACAATGACTCTTTCGGCCACAATGCGTTCGTCGTCCTCTTGGTAGATACGAGTTCCTCGGATCACCTGCAGGTTGTACACTTTGAGGGCCCTGACATCTTCGCTAGCAGTGGTGAGACGAGGGTGGGTCTGGAGAAACTTCGCTGCATCGTCCAGTTCGAGGTGGTAGTTGGTATGCTCGCCAGCCTTGATTTCCAGGCGGACCTTCATAGTCGGACCATTCGCCATCAGGCGAACGTACTGTATATTTCCTTTGAGGTGAGTCAAGATCGTCTGGGCGGCCCCCTCTCCCCTCTCTTTTTTCTCTCTGTCAGCTTCCGCTTTGTCCACCTTTTTGCGACTGGTGACGGGATGCTTAAGTGGCATCTTTGTGTCGAGGGAGGCCAGGAGTTCTCCGCGTTCCCGATCGATACTAATCATAAAAGCGGCGAGATGTTCGCAGTACTGGCCAGTCGTTCTGTTTTTCTTACAGGTGCACTCGATCCACTGAATGCAGTGACCATTGGGATGGATTTTTAAACGAGCCTCTTCTCCCCTGTGTCCCGTCGTCAGGATACGAGCGGTCACCAGGCCATGCATCGAACGAATCTGCTCGACTTTCCCGGACGTATACAGGTCAAGTCCGTTTAGCCAATCGTTTTCGTCGACATGCTCGTAGAAGAATTCAAGGATATTCGTTTTCACTCTATAGGACTCACACGGCAGAGGGAACAGCATCGAGGCGACGTCTCTCTGAGTATAGCACGTTCCTTCACGCGGTCCGATGACGTCAAAATCCTGACGTCTTCGAGCTCTTTAGGCAAAAACAGGTTGGGTGACTCGGTCGGTTGATGAAATTAAGTATAGAGATATCGGGTGGTTGGGATGCAGAGGCGACTCGTCATTCAAGCTCTCAAAGCTCGGTCCGATAGTTTACCCGACATTCATCCTCGCTTGTGAGGGGATCCACGGCGCTTAAGGCGCGGATGTGACGTGATCTAGGTTTGGAAAGGCACCGGTGTGGAACGCAAAGAAGGCTTCGCTGCATCGAAAATCCTTATCGATTTCATCAGGGATTTCACCCTGCTCACCGAGCAGCAGCTGTTGTCTGTGCGGAAGACGATGGAGGCGACCGTTGCTGAGGTCATGCAGTATGTGACGGGTATGAGCAACCTCACGAGCGAGCAGAAGGCTAGAGCCAACGAGGTTCTGGTGCGGGATTCGGAGAGCGCGGCTTTTGTGCCCTCTTCGGCAAAAGACCTGAGCAACAAGGAAGATGCGATTATTTCGAGCGAAAAAAGTGACGAAGTGCGGAAGAATTATCTCGAGAATCAACTGATGCGCACCGGCGGACTTTTCTCGAAGCACATGGAGGCCCTGAGCCGGGTAGACAGCGATCTTCAGGCTTTGGTGTCCAGAGTCATTGGCTCGGTGTCGAACGACGATGTCATGGCTCAACGCTTGAATCACATCACTCAGTCTCTTCACGAATTGGAGAAAGAACTCACCGAACTTTTGGCGAACCACAAATCGTACCTCACACCCGAGGCGATGAAGAAGTTTCGCAATAAGGTTCTGACCAGCATCTACCTGAGCTACACCTCCGAGGAGGAGCGAGAGATATTCCACAAGATCTTTGGCCATCCTAAGGAGTTGAAGCGCGTTTCTTGATCACACGTCGCATGACGCGAGGAGGAATTCATGGGTAAGAAGATTATGATTGTCGATGACTCAAAAACCATTCGTCAGCAAGTGAGCTTCACGCTGACCAAAGGTGGTTATGAAGTGATCGAAGCTGAAGACGGACAGGATGGGATTGCTAAACTCAAGGCCAATAACGACGTGGCTATGATCATCAGCGATGTCAACATGCCAAACATGAATGGTTTGGAGATGGTGGAGAAGCTCAAAGCTGATGGCAACACGGTCCCCGTCATCATGCTCACAACGGAAGGTGCCTCCGATCTTATTCAACGAGCGAAGGCCGCTGGTGCTAAGGGTTGGCTTGTGAAGCCATTCCAGCCAGATCAGCTGGTTGCTGCGGTTTCGAAGATCGCTGGTTAAAAGTGGAGCTTGTTATGTCTGATCAAGAGGACTCAAGCGCCTATCTTATCACGTTCCTCCGTAAGTATACCCAGCTGGTCGAGGGCCAGCTGGCAAATATCCGTGAGACCATGGTTGGAACCGTCGAATCGGTCATGCAGGGCGTCTCGGGAATCAGCAAGGTCACAGATGACAAGAAGCAGCATGCGGAAAAAGTACTGGAGGCGACCTACCTCAACCCGGACGTGGAGACCGAGATTCTGATTCAGGACCTCCAAAGGGTGGCCGACGAATTGTTTGAGGAGATGTCCCAAAGATTCATGCAGGGTGAAAAGCTCGAATCCTTGACCTCGACTGAACCCGAAGTGCTCGTGCGGAACCGGATCAAGCGCCTAACAGCGAAATTCCATGGCGACATGAACAAATTGACGCAGCTAGACGACAATCTTCGGAATACTGTCTTCGGGATCATTGGCGCCCTCTCCTCGGAAGATGTGATCGCTCAAAAGCTCGAGCACGTAGTCATGTCGCTGAAAGTCCTACAAACGGGACTCAACTATGTCCTCATCGATTACGAGCACCGCTGCAACAAAGAAGAACTCGAGAAGGTAGTGAATCAAATCAAAGCATTTACCTACCGTCAGTACACGACAGAAGATGAAAAGCAGCGTTTTCGCCGGATCTTTGGCGGTGACAAGCGCAGTGCCTGAGTCCTCCAAGCCCTGGGTCTGGGCCGCAGCGAGCTCCCTCTCCGAGCATGCCGCCTGGGCGCGCCATTAATTTACAAAAAAAACTTCAAAAAATCTGAACTTTGGCTGTTGACGATCTCAAACGGGTGCCGTATAACCTGTCCTCACGTCGCCGATGACGAAAACGAAAAAAAGCTAAGAACCAAAAATGATTAGCGAAGTTTCGGTCAGAGGCAGGCTCTTTGAAAACTGAATAGAAGACGCAAGTAAGGAAGAGTGCGAACGTCAATTCTTCGTTCGATCACCTCGGTGAGCGAACAAGAGTTAAAAATAAAAGAACGTCAGTCATAGACTGACTCGGGATTTAAACATTAGAGTTTGATCCTGGCTCAGAGTGAACGCTGGCGGCGTGCCTAATACATGCAAGTCGAACGCGAAAGTCCTTCGGGATGAGTAAAGTGGCGCACGGGTGAGTAATGCATG